>Ga0073908_1002372_pt1 | contig 23031 bp, 16 predicted proteins | sample MucameincwithD2O_FD_65484 | JGI IMG/M metagenome (GOLD analysis project Ga0073908, IMG submission 65484) | Mouse cecum microbial communities from Vienna, Austria - Mucus amended microcosms incubated with D2O | ecosystem: Host-associated > Mammals > Digestive system > Large intestine > Cecum...
GGCAAAGTGCTCGCCCACCATGCCGTTTGTATCATAAGTAAGATACTCCTCCACGCACTCCTGGGCCAGGATGGGGCTGCCCGCCGCCACATTGCCAACTAGGGGAATCTTGTCCCGGCGGGCGGCGTCCTCGCCGTCCTGGAGGGTCATGGCCCGGGTCTTGCCCGCCGCCTTGGTGAGCACCCCCGCGCTCTCCAGGCCCTTGATGTGGAAGTGGACGGTGGAGGGGGACTTCAGTCCCACCGCCTGCCCGATCTCCCGAACCGAGGGGGGGTAGCCGTTCTCTTGGGTAAACTGGACAATAAAATCGTAGATCTCCTGCTGCTTGGGGGTCAGTTCTTTCATGAGAAGCCCTCCTTATAGTCAATGTTTGGTGAAGGTCAACGCTATGTTATGTTTAATATAGCACATGCGTTTCTGTTTGTCAAACATTTGTTTCAATTTTCCAAGGACTTGCGGTGGTCACGCAAAAGGCCTTGTTCTAAAATCGTTTACATTTTATCCATTGACTTTAAAAAATGGAAAGAATAGAATAAACGCTATGCTTAAAATTCCATTTTTTAAAGGAGGCTTTTCTTTGCTCAGACTCATGCGCGAACACATCAAGGGCTATGAGAAGCAGGCGGCGTTGTCCCCCGTCCTCATTATTTTAGAGGTCATCTGTGAGTTGACCCTGCCCCTCATTATGGCGGAGATCGTGGACGTGGCCATTCCGGCGGGGGACGTTAAATATATCTTCCTGCTGGGGGCGGGGATGGTGGCGCTGGCGCTCATTTCCATGGCCTGCGGCGTGGGGGCGGCCAAGGCGGCGGCCTTTGCCAGCCAGGGCTTTGGCTGCAATCTGCGCCAATCTTTGTTTGACAAGATCCAGACCTTCTCCTTTGCCGACATCGACCGCTTTTCCTCCGCCAGCCTTATCACCCGCATTACCAATGACGTGAACGTTTTGACCATGATGCTGGCCATGGGCCTTCGGATGCTTATCCGTGCGCCTATGATGCTGGTGACCGCTCTGGTGGTGAGCGTAGTGCTCAACGCCAAGCTGGCGCTGGTGCTGGTGGTGGTCATTCCTGTTATGACGGTGATCATCGCCGTGGTGATGAACATTTGCACCAAGCTTTTTAAGACCCTTCAGGCCAAGATCGACCACCTCAACAGCACCCTCCAGGAAAACCTGGTAGGGGTGCGGGTGGTAAAGGCCTTTGTCCGGGAGGACCACGAGCGGGGCAAGTTCAAAACCGCCAACGACGACCTCACCCAGGCGGGGCTGGACGTCGGCCTGCGCATCGTCACCATCATGCCCATTATGATGCTGTGCATGAACGGGGCGATGGTGGCAGTCTTGTACTTCGGCGGACGGATGGTCATGGGCGGCGCATTTGACCTGGGCAGGCTCCAGGCCTTCATCGGCTATATCATGCAGATCCTCATGAGCGTGATGATGGTGGCCATGACCCTCCTGCAGCTTTCCCGCTCCCAGGCCTGCGCTCAGCGCATCCAGGAGGTGCTTTCCGCTCAGCCGGACATTCAGGACGAGGAGAACGTCCGGGATGCCAGCCTCCCCACGCCCAAGGGGAAGGTGGAGCTTCGCAGGGTGTCCTTCAAATACACTGCCTCGGGTACCGGGGACGACGTTTTGAAGGACATCGACCTGACCATTGAGCCGGGGCAGTTTGTCGCTATTATCGGCGGCACGGGGGTGGGCAAGTCCAGCCTGGTCAACCTCATCCCCCGGTTCTACGACCCCACCGGCGGACAGGTGCTTCTGGACGGGGTGGACGTGCGGGATTACCCTCTGGACGAGCTGCGCGGCCGCATCGGTATGGTGCTGCAAAACAACGTCCTCTTTACCGGAACGGTGCGGGAAAATCTTCTCTGGGGCAAGCCGGACGCCACCGGAGAGGAGCTGGAGCGGGCGGCTAAGGACGCCCAGGCCTTTGGCTTCATTATGTCCCTTCCCCATGGGTTCGACACCCTGCTGGACCAGGGGGGCGTGAATCTCTCCGGCGGGCAGAAGCAGCGGCTATGTATTGCCCGGGCCATGCTCAAGCAGCCCGCGGTGCTTATCCTGGACGACTCCACCTCGGCGGTGGACTCCGCTACCGAGGCCGCCATTCGCAAGTCCTTCCGGGAGAACCTGAAGGGCACTACCGTCATTATGATCGCCCAGCGCATCTCCTCGGTGCGCTACGCCGATAAGATCGTCATTCTGGAGGACGACCACATCGCCGGGGAAGGGACCCACGAAGAACTGCTGGCCAATAACGCCATTTATCAGGAGATCTACCAGTCTCAGCAGGAAGGGGTGATGGAATAATGCCGCCCGGACGCGTTCCCCGCGGAGGATATCAGAAGCCCCAGAACCTGGGCAAGACCCTCCGCCGCCTTATTGGCTACCTCACCAAAAACCCCCTGCCCCTGGTGTTGGTGTTCACCTGCCTTCTCTGTTCGGTGGGCACCAACCTGGCGGGCACCTATATGATGCGCGGCATCATCAACGACTTTATCTGGTCGGGCTGCACCAATTACGCCGGGTTGACTTTTGGTATTTTAAAACTGATCGCAGTCTATCTCTTAGGCTGTCTCGCCTCCTATGGCCAGTCCGCTATTATGGTCCGCCTGGCCCAGCGGGGGGTCAACCGTCTGCGCTATGACCTCTTTGACAAGCTCCAGGAGCTGCCTCTTTCTTACTTCGACCGCCACCCTCACGGGGAGCTGATGAGCCGCTTTACCAACGACGCGGACAACGTGCAGACCGCTCTGGAGCAGAGCATGGTGTCTATGGTCTCCAGCTGTTTGATGTTCGCGGGGCTGGTCATCATGATGCTGGTCATCAACTGGAAGCTCTTTTTGGTCACAGCGGTCATCCTGGCCCTTACCATGACTATCTTTAAGACTCTGGGCGGGAAGTCCAGAAAGTACTATCAGGCACAGCAGGCTGCCCTGGGTGCGGTCAACGGCAACATCCAGGAGATGATCGAGGGGCTGAAGGTGGTGAAGGCCTTTACCCGGGAGGAACGGGCCAAGGCGGACTTTAAGGCCCTCAACGAGACCTACCGGGACGCGGCCCAGAAGGCCAACTTCTATTCCACCACCATCATGCCCATCTCGGGCAACCTGATGAATGTGAGCTACGCCCTCACCGCCTGCTTTGGCGGCGTGCTAGCGGTGCTCCAGGGCTTCGACCTGGGCGGCATGATCATCTACCTGAACCTGGCCCGGCAGGTGGGCCAGCCCCTCAACCAGATCTCTCAGCAGATGACTGCCGTTCTCTCCGCTCTGGCGGGGGCGGAGCGCATCTTTGCCGTGATGGACGCCCAGCCGGAGGTGGACGAGGGCAAGGTGCGCCTGGTCCGTGTCACCGAGGGAGCGGATGGCTCTCTCACTGGCCTTAAGAAGGGGGACCGCACCTCCCGCCGGTGGGCCTGGCAGGAGGAGAACGGAACGCTGGTACCCCTCAAGGGGGACGTGCGTTTTGAGAACGTGGACTTTTCCTATGTGCCCGGCAAGCGTATCTTGCACGGCATTTCCCTTTATGCCACCCCGGGGCAGAAGATCGCCTTTGTGGGTTCTACCGGGGCGGGCAAGACCACCATCACCAACCTTATCAACCGCTTCTATGAGCTGGAGGGAGGACGCATCACCTACGACGGCATCGACGTGCGCCGCATCGCCAAGGACGACCTGCGGGCCTCCCTGGGGATGGTGTTGCAGGACACCCACCTCTTTACGGGCACGGTGATGGACAACATCCGCTATGGGCGCCTGGACGCCACCGACGAGGAATGCATTGCCGCCGCCAAGACCGCCAACGCCCATAGCTTTATCCGCCGCCTCCCCCAGGGCTACCAGACGGTGGTCACCGGGGACGGAGCCAACCTCTCTCAGGGCCAGCGGCAGCTGCTGGCCATTGCCCGGGCCGCCGTGGCCGACCCGCCGGTGATGATCCTGGACGAGGCCACATCCTCCATCGACACCCGTACGGAAAAGCATATCGAGGCGGGGATGGACGCCCTCATGGAGGGCCGGACGGTGTTTGTCATCGCCCACCGGCTGAGCACGGTGCGAAACTCCAACTGCATCGTGGTCATCGAGCAGGGGCAGATCGAGGAAAAGGGCGATCACGACGCCCTGCTGGCAGAGAAGGGACGGTATTACAGCCTCTATACGGGGCAATTCCAGTTGGAATAAGAGAAACCGCGAAAAAGAGGGGCTTCGGCCCCTCTTTTTCTGCTTTACAAGCGGTATTGCTTGCGATATAATATACCTGTTGTATTCTGCCATTTTTAGAGAGAGGACGTGGCATTTATGAATGAAGCGTTGGGGCGGTCTCTGGCACTGCTGCGCCAGGAAAAGGGGATGAGTCAGCGCTCGGTGGCTGCGGACCTGGGCATCTCCCAGGCGCTGCTGTCCCACTACGAAAAGGGGGCCCGTGAGCCGGGGCTGGCCTTTGTGGCCAAGGCCTGCCGGTACTATAACGTGTCGGCGGACTTTCTGCTGGGGCTGTCGTTGTCCCGGGACGGCACCACCATCCTGGACGCGGAGACCCTCACCGATTCCTCCAACGAGCGGGGCAACGCCATGCAGGGGAACGTGCTGGCCATTTTGAGCAAGAAGCTGCTGGTGAACTCGGTGGGCCTCCTGTTTGACTTTTTGGGCCAGCTGGGCAGCAAGAAAGCCATCCAGGCCGCCAGCCAGTATTTGGGCGCGGCGGTGTATCAGCTGTTCCGCCGCTTCCACCGGGCCTCGGGGGCCAACGAGGATTTCTTCGACGTGCCTGGACGGTACTATGACGCCCACATTACCCAGGCGGACATGACCCTGTCTGAGTGCGACTATGTGGACGCCCTGGAGCAGGCGGTGCGGGAGAAGAAGACCTTCCCCGACCTCTCCCACGACACCCTGGCGGCCAAGTACCCCGGCGTGTACCAGTCCCTGCTGCAGATCGTTCACACCACCGGCGAGCGGGTGAACTCGGAGCTGGATCTGAGAGAACGGTTTAACGAAGAAAAGTAAGCAAGACAGAGGGACGGTTTTCTCTGTCGAGCCCTATCCGACAGGAGAACAACCCCTGCTGTCTTGCAGGGGAAAGCATCGCCAACGAGGTGAATACCATGACCAACCAATCTCACATTCGCAACTTCTCCATCATTGCTCACATCGACCACGGCAAGTCTGTTCCCCAGCGGGTCTAGCGACCCGCCGGGGGCCCCGCCTATGATAATGCTCAGGCTGGCAAAGCCAGCCCTCCGCAATTCTCGGCCTGCGGCCTCAAATTAACGCGGCACTTGCCGCGGCGGCCAGAAGGCCGCTTAGGTAGACTTGCCAGAGGAGGCAAATACCATGACCAACCAATCTCACATTCGCAACTTCTCCATCATTGCCCACATCGACCACGGCAAGTCCACCCTGTCTGACCGGCTCATTGAGGCCTGTGACGCGGTGGAGGCCCGGGAGATGGAGAGCCAGCTTCTGGACAACATGGACCTGGAGCGGGAGCGGGGCATCACCATCAAGGCCCGGGCCGTGCGCCTGCAATACAAGGCGGAGGACGGGGAGACCTATGAGCTGAACCTCATTGACACCCCGGGCCACGTGGACTTTAATTACGAGGTCTCCCGCTCTCTCGCCGCCTGCGAGGGGGCGGTGCTGGTGGTGGACGCGGCCCAGGGTATTGAGGCCCAGACCTTGGCCAATACGTACCTGGCCATGGAACACGACCTGGAGATCCGCCCGGTGCTCAACAAGATCGACCTCCCCGCCGCGGACCCGGCGCGGGTAAAGAACGAGATCGAGGACGTGATCGGCCTCCCCGCACAGGACGCGCCGGAGATTTCTGCGAAGATGGGGATCAACATCCCCGCCGTGCTGGAGGACATTGTGAAAAACGTCCCGCCCCCCAAGGGCGACCCCGACGCGCCCTTGAAGGCGCTTATTTTCGACAGTCAGTACGACCCCTACCGGGGAGTCATCGTCTACTTCCGCATTATGGAGGGGACGATCAAGACGGGGATGGGGGTCAAGCTCATGGCCTCGGGCGCATCCTACGACGTGCTGGAGTGCGGCCACCTGCTCCCCTTGGGCATGGAGCCCTGCGACAGCCTCTCTGCCGGAGAGGTGGGCTACTTCACCGCCTCCATCAAGAACGTGAAGGACACCCGTGTGGGGGACACCATCACCGAACGGGACCGCCCCGCGGCGGAGGCCCTGCCCGGCTACCGCCCCGCCCAGGCCATGGTGTACTGTGGCGTGTATACCGAGGACGGCTCCAAATACCCCGACCTCCGGGACGCGCTGGAAAAACTCCAATTAAACGACGCGTCCCTCTCCTTTGAGCCGGAATCGTCGGCGGCTCTGGGCTTTGGCTTCCGCTGTGGCTTTTTGGGGATGCTCCACATGGAGATTATCCAGGAGCGGCTGGAGCGGGAGTTTGACCTGGACCTGGTCACCACCCTGCCCTCGGTCATCTACCGCATCACCAAGTCGGACGGCTCGGTGGTCATGGTGGACAACCCCCACAACTACCCCGACCCCGGCGTCATCACCCTTTCGGAGGAACCGTTTGCCAAGGTCTCCATCATCTCGCCCCCGGACTACGTGGGCAACATCATGCCCATGTGCCAGGAGCGGCGGGGAGAGTTTAAGGATATGCAGTATCTGGACACCAATCTGGTGGAGCTTCACTACTTTATGCCGTTGGGGGAGATCATCTACGACTTTTTTGACGCCCTGAAGGCCAAGACAAGGGGCTACGCCAGCCTGGACTATGAGCTTTCCGACTACAAGCCCTCCGAGCTTGTCAAGGTGGATATGCTCCTGAACGGCGACCAGGTGGACGCTCTGAGCTTTATTGCCCACAAGGACAAGGCCTATCCCCGGGCGCGGCGGATGTGCGAAAAGCTCAAGGAAAACATCCCCCGCCAGCTTTTTGAGGTGCCCGTACAGGCCGCCATCGGCGGCAAGGTCATCGCACGGGAGACGGTGAAGGCCATGCGCAAGGATGTGCTGGCCAAGTGCTACGGCGGCGACATTACCCGCAAGAAGAAGCTGCTGGAAAAGCAGAAGGAGGGCAAGAAGAAGATGCGCTCCCTCGGCTCGGTGCAAATTCCCACCGAGGCGTTTATGGCGGTTTTGAAGCTGGATGAGGAGTAACATATTTTTAAGGAGGTCATTATCATGAAAAAGCACCTGGCGCTTGCGCTTGCCCTGGTCATGACCCTGGCTCTGGCAAGCCCGGCCTGGGCGGCGGAGAGCCCCGGCGAAGTGACCCCGGAGCAGGCCGCGGAGATCGCGGAGAAATACGGCCTGGAAGCGCCTGAGGACAAGGCAGAACGTCCCGATGGGGACTTTGGGTACTCCGTCAAGGCGCCGGAACCCCTTCCGGAAAACTGGTGGATGGATGACGTGGTCCCTGGGGAGGACGACTACGTCTACATCGACCCAGACAGCCTGGAGCCTGTTTGGACCAACCCCGCCTACGACGGCACCTATGAGGAATACGAGGCCGCCCACCCGGAGGAGTTTGAAAATCTGGACCCGGAGCAGCTGCTGGCGGGCTGGGGCTATGTGGAACGGACCCCCGCGGAATGGTTTTTGGCATACGAGGGGGAATACGGCGAGACCTTGGAGGAAGCCGTATGGAGAACATATGTGAGCAAACGGATCAAGGTGGAGTATAACTGCGCGCAGGCGGAGGAATACCGGGCCAAATATCCGAAGGAATGGGCAAAATTTGACGCGGACAGCTATTTTGAAAGCGTATGGCTGGGTTACAGCGATTCGCTGCCGGACAAAGCCGCCTACATGGCCAGATACAACGTCCTGACCGAAGACGAATTTGTGGACGATATGTTTGTGACGTATGTGGACGACAACCGCTACACAGCCGGCTTTGAACAGGATGAGTACAAAATGCCCGAGCCCACTCTCACCCTCACTGTCAACGGCGTGGCCACCGACGTGGAGCTCACCGCCGGGGAGGGCGTGACCTACGCCGACGCCGCCGCCCTGCGGCAGTTCTTTGGCCCCGAGGCTGTTCCCGCGGACAAGGAGGGCCTGCTGCCCGTCCGGGCTACTGCCCAGGCGGCGGGTTGGGACGTGGGCTGGTACAGCAGCCGCTGGAGCGGCGAGCGGGAGGTCCAGCTCTGGGACAAGGCTAGCTATGGGGCGTATCTGGCCGACGAGTTCGGCCCCCTCAACGACTTTTTCGCCAAGGCGCTGAAGGCCAGCGGTAACACGCTCTTTGCCGAGACCCCCGTCACCACCCACCAGACCGTGACCGCCGACCTGACCCGGTTCTCCACCCTGGACGGAGACGAGACCTTCCGCCTTACCTTTGACGTGGACTACGTCATGGGCGGCGGGGTGCTGGACGTTACGGTCACCTTCGACGTGACGGAGCTGTTGAAGCTCTTCCCCGCGGACGCGCTGGAGAGCCTGACGAAAATGGGCGGCTTTTCGGTCACTCAGCTTCGTCAATTCCTGAAGGCCGGGGTAATGGAGTTCATTATCGACTACAACACCGGGGAGATGGCCTATAACGTCCCTCTGCTGGCCCTTGCGGACGAGAGCTTGGCGGGCTGGCAGACTGAGTACATCTCCGGCCTGGACGGCGTGGCGGAGGCCATGGACGGCCTGGAGGAATTTTCCTTGATCTCCACCCTTTACGCCCAGATGACCACCGTCGCTTCTTACGCGGGCGCGGAGTACGCCCTGGACGAGTACGAGCAGACGGTGGGTCTGCTGGCCGCCTTTGCCGGGAAGGACCGCTTTGCTACCCGGGGCGGCAAGACCACCTATTCCATCAGCGCCCAGGCCATGAACGAGGCGGTTTCCGCCCTCATCAACGCCGACGCGGACGAAAGTGACAGCGCGGACACGATCAAGCGGCCGGTCTACTCCATTTTCAAGGCGTTTGATATCACCTACACCCTGGATGAGGTTGGCAACGTGACCGCCAAGCTCCACATCCGTCCCGATACAGACGGTATTGCCACCGCCATCGCCAAGGCTTACGAGAGCAGCTACTACGGCGACTCCTCCGCCGCCGGCGCGATGGAGATCGTGATGAATTTGGCCCTCAAGGGCTGGAACGTGGACATCACCGCTTCCAGCCAGGGGAACGCCGCCCGCTCCACCGGCAGCGTGGACATCCACTGGAACAACGTGGGCAAGGTGAGCGTCCGCACCACCGCCGCCCAGACCGCCCCCAAGGCGCCGAGAAGCGTGGAGGACGTGGTGAAATAAAACGCGACCGCGTTTTTGTAGGGGCGAGCGGTGCTCGCCCGGTGCCTTGGGCACTACACCGCGGCCGATGAGGACATCCGCCCCTACAAGAGAAACAAAGGCTTTCATCGGGCCGAAGGGGCGGGTTCCAAACCCGCCTGCGACCACATTTCGTAGGGCGTGGCATCCTTGACGCGCCGAAGATCAAAAAAGGAGGTCATCATCATGAAAAAGCTGTTGGCTCTCGCGCTTTCCTTGGTCATGGCCCTGGGGCTTTGCGGCCCAGCTCTGGCGGCGGAGCCAGTCACCCCCACGCCGCCCCCTTGGTGCCCGGAGGAAGAATATGCTGTGTTTCCTGGCTCAGCGGCCTACGAGCCGGAGAATTGGGCGATTTTGACCCAGGCGCGCTCCGAGGTGACGGAGGAGGAGATTGGCTTAAACACCCTGAGCCAGATGTGGAAGTTCATCGGGCTGCCTGACCGCGACAAAGAGACGGGAGAACAGGATTTTGGAATACTCTTTGAAAAAGCGTTGATCCAAGTGCGGCTCCTTTATGGTCACGACCATTACAGCGGGACCTACTGGACGACCCTCTCCACCATCTTGGAGAATGGCGGGGACGAAAAGCTAAATGGCCTCACCGACCAACAGCGGTACGTGGTTCTGTTATGGACCGCCCGGGGCATCCTCCGCTATAACGGAGTGGGGGAGAAGCTAAATAGCTATCTGACTTATCTGCTGAAATACCCGCAGTTTTCTTTTGAAACGTTGGTTCGTTGTGATATTTTTTCAGAAAAAGACCAAGAGAGGTATTTGGCAAGCGTGAAGCGAAGCTGGGAAGATCACAACAGCCATGTAGAGATATTCTTGGACGGCAGAGAGTTGGATATGGATGTCACTCCGGAAATAAAGAACCAACGCACTATGGTGCCCATCCGGGCGGTGGCGGAGGCGATTGGCGCGGACGTGGCCTGGGAGCAGGAGACCAAGCGGATAGTGATGACTCGGGCGGGTTCCACCGTTACCATGACCTTGGATTCCACAGCTGCTGACATTGACGGCAAGGCGGTGGAGATGGACGTGGCACCCTATGCTACCGCTGGACGGACCTTGATTCCTGCCCGCTATGTGGCAGAGTTTTTTGGGCAGAAGGTGGACTGGGATGGGGATAAGCGGCAGGTGCTCATTACCGAGGATAAGTCGATGGCGGAGGGCTCTAATTTAGAGGCTTGGGCCATCAACATGGGAATGATACGCGGCTGCATTGATTTTGGAGCCAACTATGGCTTGGAAGAACCTTATGGTAGACCGATCGTTTTTGGAGAATATCGGCGTAGTGCGGACGAGGTACAGATCGTCCGCAGTAAGTTGTCCAGCGGCTGGGGAGTTATGAAGAGGGAGGACCTGATACCTTTGATCCAACGTATGACCCCCCATGGACATAACGATTCCTTCCGAGAGGAGGCTGATTTCATCAACAGCCTGAGTCCGGAGGAGTTTTTAGCCTTGTTTGCCATGTCTAACGAAGTGGGACAATATATGTTACCATATGTCAAGGAAATTGACGAACGCTGGGGGGATAAGGGTATTTTGGCCTGGGACCTTAGCAGAATGTCCAACCTGGCCCAATGGGGTTACAACGCGGGATACCTAACATATGAGGAAGCGTTGCGCCTGATCGAACCGGCCGCCCGCATGGCCCAGGAGACTTTTGCGGACTGGGATGAGTTTTTCCTAAACTACCTGGACGGCTATAATTGGTGGGCAAGAAACGATGTCTACGCCGCGAAAAGGGAATATGAGGCAAATTTGAAAGCGGTCTATGAAAACGACCCTTATGGCAGCCAGCAGCCGGAGAGCTATGAGTATTGGCGCACCCTTCCCAGAGGACGTTATTACGAGTATCTGAGGGGCCTGGACGACACCCTTTTTACCACCGGCGTGATCGGCTTGCCCGACAAGGAAGGTTAATACCTGAAAAGGACTGATACATTTGGCAAAGAAAAAGACGACGGAAGAGACGGTCAAGCGCCGGGACAACCCCAACGTCATGGGCCTGCGCAAGGAAGTCCTGGAACAGCCCATCACCGAGACCTTAGAGCTGAACTATATGCCCTACGCCATGTCGGTCATTGTCTCCCGGGCCATCCCGGAGATCGACGGCTTCAAGCCCTCCCACAGAAAGCTCCTCTACACCATGTATAAGATGGGCCTGCTGTCGGGGGCGCGTACCAAGTCGGCCAACATCGTGGGCCAGACCATGAAGCTGAACCCCCACGGCGACGCGGCCATCTACGACACCATGGTCCGTCTTTCCCGGGGCTACGGCGCCCTTTTGCACCCCCTGGTGGACTCCAAGGGAAACTTCGGCAAGGTCTACTCCCGTGACATGGCCTGGGCCGCCAGCCGTTACACCGAGGCCAAGCTGGACGGCATTGCCGGAGAATTTTTCCGGGACATCGACCAGGACGCGGTGGACTTCCAGGACAACTACGACGGCACGCTGAAGGAGCCTGCCCTCCTGCCCACCAGCTTCCCCAACGTCCTTGTCTCCGCCAACCAGGGCATCGCCGTAGGCATGGCCTCCAACCTGTGCGGGTTCAACCTGGGTGAGGTGTGCGACGCCGCCATCGCCTACATGAAGGACCCGGAGGTGGATCTACTCACAGTACTAAAGGCCCCGGATTTTTCTACCGGTGGTCAGCTTCTCTATGACGGGGCGGAAATGGCCAACATTTACCGCACCGGGCGCGGGTCCTTTAAGGTGCGGTGCAAGTGGCGGTATCTCAAGGAGGGCAACCTCATCGAGATCTACGAGATCCCCTACACCACCACCACCGAGGCCATTATCGACAAGGTCAGCGAGCTCATCAAGACCGGGAAGATCAAGGAGATCGCAGACATGCGCGACGAGACTGACTTAAACGGCCTCAAGCTCACCATCGACCTCAAGCGGGGCACTGACCCGGACAAGCTGATGCAAAAGCTCTGTCGCGCCACCCCGCTCCAGGACTCCTTTCCCTGCAACTTCAACATTTTGATCGCGGGCATGCCCCGGGTCATGGGCGTGGGCGAGATCTTGAGCGAGTGGATCGCTTGGCGCACCGACTGCGTGCGGCGGCGTGTCTACTACACGCTGAAAAAGCGGGAGGAAAAGCTTCATCTGCTGAAGGGTCTGAAAAAGATCCTGCTGGACATTGACCGGGCCATCAAGATCATTCGGGAGACGGAGGAGGACGCGGAGGTCATCCCCAACCTGATGATCGGCTTTGGCATCGACAATGTCCAGGCAGAGTATGTGGCGGAGATCAAGCTGCGCAACATTAACAAAGAGTATATCTTAAAGCGTGTGGAGGAAACCTCTCAATTAGAGGAGGAGATCGCCGACCTCAAGGACCTGGTGAACTCCCACAAGCGCATCCAGAAGGTCATCGCCGCCGAGCTGGAGGCGGTGAAGAAGAAGTATGCCGCCCCCAGAAGGACGGAAATCCTCTACGAATACGAATCCGCCCAGGAGGTGGACCTGACCGCCGAGGTGGAGGACTACCCGGTCCACGTGTTTGTCTCCCGGGAGGGGTATTTTAAGAAGATCACCCCCCAGTCTCTCCGCATGAGCGGGGAGCAGAAGTACAAGGAGGGGGACGGCCCCAGCCTCCATTACGAGACCACCAACCGGGATGAGCTATTGGTGTTCACCGACCGCCAGCAGTGCTACAAGGCGCGGCTGGCCGACTTCGACGACGCCAAGGCCAGCCTGCTGGGCGATTATCTGCCTACTAAGCTGGGGATGGACCAGGGGGAGACGGTGAAATTCGTCTGTCTCACCGGGGACTACTCCGCCCACCTGCTGTTTTTCTTCCAAAACGGCAAGGTGGCCCGGGTGGAGATGGCGGGCTACCAGACCCAGACCAAGCGCAAGCGGCTCACCGGGGCGTACAGCGACAAGTCCCCTCTGGTCACCGCCATGGTGCTGGTCCAGGACAAGGAGGTGGCCATCCACTCCACCGACACCCGCTGTCTCATCTTCCACACCGCCTCCTTGGCCCCCAAGACCACCCGCAACACCCAGGGGGTGAACGTGCTGTCTCTCAAGGGCAAGCACACCGTGGCCGGGGCGGAGTTCCTGGAGGAAAGCCGCATCGCTAACCCCGCCCGCTTCCGGGGCCGCAGCCTCCCCGCTTCCGGGGCGCTCCTGCGCCAGGAGGACTACGCGTCGGAAAATCAGATTACTTTATAACTAGTTGGAATCGTTAAAGGAGAACTCCACATGAAATCAAAGGCGTTTGACCTCGTAAAAAGCTATGCCATCATTACCCTGGGCGCGCTGGTGTACGCGGTCAGCTTCGTGTGGTGCTACGACCCCAACCACATTGGCTTCGGGGGCGTGACCGGCATTGCCCAGATCATCAACGCCTTTGTGCCTGTTTTGCCCATCGGTATCATGGTCATCGTCTTCAACGCCCCGCTGTTCTTCCTGGGGTGGCGGCTGTTGGGCGGGCACCTGCTGGTGTCCTCCCTCTACGCCATGGCCCTGTCCTCGTTGTTCATCGACGGGCTCAACTATCTGTTTCCGGCAATCCCCACCATGGAGCCTATGCTGGCGGCGATTTTCGGCGGGGTGCTGCTGGGGGTGAGCCTGGGGTTGGTTTTCAGCCAGGGGGCGACCACCGGGGGCACCGACCTGCTGGCGCGGCTTTTAAAGCTGAAGCTGGCGTGGCTCCCCGTGGGCAAGCTGCTGCTGGTCATCGACCTGGTGGTGGTGCTGGCGGTGGCGGCGGCGTTCCGCTCCCTGGAGAGCGGCCTTTACGGCCTCATCGGCCTCTATATCTCCACGGTCATCATGGACAAGATGCTCTACGGCATGGACACGGCCAAGGTGGCCTATATCATTTCGGATCACGATAAGGAGATCGCCCGGGCCATTGTGGATGGCATGGAGCGGGGGGTCACCATCCTGACCGGGAAGGGGGCCTATTCCGGCCAGCCCAAGGAGGTGCTTATGTGCGCCTTCAAGCAGCGGCAGATCGTTCAGCTCAAGGCCCTGGTGAAGGAGATCGACCCGGTAGCCTTTTTGATCGTCTGCGACGCCCATGAGGTCCTGGGGGATGGGTTCAGGGAGTATAAGCAAAATGATCTGTAAGCGCGAGGGTAGACGCGCCCCAGCGGATGGACTGGAGCGAGGGGTGAATTGGTAAGCGGCCGCAGGCCGCGCGATTTGCCCCGAGACGGAGGGAAGCCGTTGGGGACAGCGCGTCCAACCCGAGCGTGATATCACGCCCAAAGGAGGTCATCTATGAAACGGCTATTGCCTCTTATTATAGCGTTTTTCTTCCTGACCTCCTGCGCAGCCATGCTGGAGCGGGAGGCCACCTACATAAGTCCCCACGAGGAAAATCCCACGGCCTCCCTGCTGGACGCCTACCGGGTGAACACCTACTCGGGGCTGTGCTCAGCCCTGGGCTCCTATGTGGAGGAGGGGATGACCGAGGGAAACCTGCATTTTCCCGTTACCTATCCGGGCAATCTGGCGGTGGACCTGGAGAAGGCCAAGCGGCAGCTGATGGAGGAGGACCCCCTGGGGTGCTATGCTCTGTCGGACATCACCTTCCATGTCAGCCGCATCATCGCCTATTACGAGGTCACAGCAGCCTTTGATTACCGTGTCCCTCCGTCAGAATACATGGCCCTAGAGACCATTCGGACCACCGCCGACCTGGACGCGCGGGTGGAGGAGACCGTGGAGGCGTTTGGCGGACGGTTCACCGCTCTGCTGACCCGCCGGGAGACGGAGGAGGACGCACCGGAGGACAGCCTGCGGCGGGTGTATGACGCGCGGCCGGACCTGGCGCTGGGGGACCCGGCGCTGGAGATCGTCTACTATCCCGAGACCGGGACGCAGGCCGTGGCAGAGATAACGCTTACTTACCCCACGAGCTCTACTGTCCTGCGCCTGCGACAGCGCAACATGCTCCGGGCGGCGGAAGCCTTGGCGGAGGAGCTGGCACAGACGCCGGAGGAGGCTCTTTACGAAACGGTCCTGAGCCGCTGGAAGCTGGAGCCGGAGGGGGGCTCCGGCGCGGACGCGGCTCTGCTGGAAGAGGCGGCGTCCCAGGAGGGGCTGGACCGGGGCTTTGCTCTGGTGCGCCAATGTATAGAAAAACGGGAGGGGGAAGCGCCATGAATAACAGCTACGCCGTGGTGGTGGGCGGGGTGAATCTGGACATTGGCGGCACTCCCGCCAAGACTATGGTCCTTCACGACTCCAACCCCGGCACGGTGCGCATGTCTCTGGGGGGCGTGGGCCGGAATATCGCCCACAACATGGCTTTGCTTGGGGTGCCGACGGCCCTCATCACCGCTCTGGGGGAGGACCTGCCTGCCCGGCAGATCGCCAATTCCTGCAAGGAGCTGGGCATCGACCTCTCCCACGCCCTGCGGGTGCCCCATGCCGCCACCTCAACGTACCTATTTCTTACCGACCATTTGGGGGAGATGGAATTGGCGGTAAGCGACATGGCGATATACGACCACTTGACCCCAGCGTTTTTAGAGAGTAAACTAAAGGTGTTGAACCACGCCAAGCTGGTGGTGTGCGACACCAACATTCCCGCCGAGAGCGTGGAGTTTCTTGCCGAACACTGTACGGCTCCCGTGTTTCTGGACACGGTCTCCACCGCCAAGGCGGAAAAGGCCCGGCCCATTCTGGGCAGGCTCCACACCCTCAAGCCCAACCGCATCGAGGCGGCGCTTTTGAGCGGGGTGGACATCGTGGACGAGGTATCTCTTCAGGTTGCCGCAAGTAAGCTGCTGGAGACGGGACTGGAGCGGGTGTTTATCTCCCTGGGGGGAGACGGGGTACTGGCCGCCGACCACCGGGGGCTGGTCCATCTGCCCATCTACCCCGGCGAGATGAAAAACGCCACCGGCTGCGGCGACGCCTTTATGGCGGCCCTGGCCTGGAGCTTTTGGGCGGACAAGGGCCTGGAGGAGAGCGCGAGGGCGGGACTGGCCGCGGCGGCCATTGCTCTGGCGGGGGCGGAGACCATCAACCCCCTGCTGAGTCCCCAAGCGGTCAGCGATATCATCGACTTACATAAGGAGGAAGCGTTATGTTGAACCGGTATCTGGACATTTCCCCCGAGGTGAAGGCGGCCCTGGACGCGGGCAAGCCTGTGGTGGCCCTGGAGTCCACCATCATCTCCCATGGGATGCCTTATCCCCAGAATGTGGAGACCGCTCTGGCGGTGGAGGACATCATCCGCCGGAACGGGGCGACCCCCGCCACCATTGCCATTATCGGAGGCAAGCTGAAGGCGGGCTGTACCAAGGAAGAGATCGAGTATCTGGGCAAGAAGGGTCAGACGGTGACCAAGGCAAGCCGCCGGGACCTGGCCGTCCTCTGCGCCCGGGGCGCGGACGGGGCCACTACAGTCACCACAACTATGATCATCGCCCACATGGCGGGCATCTCCATCTTTGCCACTGGGGGCATCGGCGGCGTCCACCGGGGTGCGGAGACCACCATGGACATCTCCGCTGACCTGGAGGAGCTGGCGCACACCCCTGTCATGGTGGTGTGCGCCGGGGCCAAATCCATTTTGGACCTGGGGCTGACGTTGGAGTATCTGGAGACCCATGGCGTGCCTGTCATCGGCTACGGCACCGAAGAGCTGCCCGCCTTCTACACACGTAAGTCGGGCTTTGGTGTGGACTACCGCATGGACTCCCCCGAGGAGCTGGCGGCGGCTTTCCGCACCCAGCGGGAGCTGGGCCTGGGGGGTGGGATGCTGGTGACCAACCCCATCCCGGAGGAGTATTCCATGGACCCCGCCGTCATCAACGCCGCCATTGAGGAGGCCCTGCGGCAGGCGGAGCAAAACGGCATCCACGGCAAGGCCACCACTCCCTTCCTGCTGGCCAAGGTGAAGGAGCTGACGGGGGGAGACAGCCTGAGCTCCAACATCCAGCTGGTATTCAACAACGCCGCTCTGGCCGCCCAAACCGCGGCGTGCATGGACAAGTGACATGGAGCAGAAATACCACATCCTGGTGGTGGACGACGAGCCGGAGATCGCCGACCTGGTGGGGGTGTATCTTTCCAGCGAGGGCTATACGGTCACCAAGTGCCTGACTGCCGGCCAGGCGCTGGAGGCCGCCGAGGGGGAGAGCTTTGACTTGGCCATTTTGGACGTGATGCTCCCCGACCTGTCCGGCTTTACCCTCTGTGCCCGCCTGCGGGAGAAGTATCCCTTCCCCATCCTCATGCTCACCGCCAAGACCAGCGACATGGACAAGATCAACGGCCTGACCATCGGGGCGGATGATTACATGACCAAGCCCTTCAACCCCCTGGAGCTGGCGGCCCGGGTGAAGGCCCAGCTGCGGAGGTACACCCGCTACAACGGCGGGGAGCGGAAGGACTCCGCCGACGAGGTGGATGTGGCCGGGCTGGTGATGAACAAGGGGACCCACCGCTGTTGGCTGTATGAGGAGGAGATATCCCTCACCCCCATCGAATTTGACATCCTTTGGACCCTGTGCGCCCACAAGGGACAGGTCATCTCCGCCGAGCAGCTGTTTGAGCAGGTATGGGGTGAAAAATATCTGGAGCGCAACAACACCGTGATGGTCCACATCCGCCGCATTCGGGAGAAGCTGGGCGACACCGACCGGGGCGAGGGCAGGATCATCAAGACCGTGTGGGGCGTGGGCTACCGCATCGGATAAAGACTGGTTATTTCAAAGAAAAGGAGATATGTGAAATGTTTCAGCAGCTGATCGAGTATCTGAAGAAGAATCCTAAGCGCATTGTGTTTACCGAGGGCGCCGACCCCCGCATTTTGGAGGCCGCTTCCCGCCTGCTGGCGGGCACCTTCCTCAAGCCCGTCCTCATCGGCGATCCCGTGGAGGTGCAGAAGGCTGCCGAGGACGCGGGCTATAACATCCGGGGCGCGGAGATCGAAGACCCCAACAACAGCGCCTATATGGACGAGATGGTGGAGATCTTCTGTGAGCTTCGCAAGAGCAAGGGAGTGACCCCGGAGGACGCCCGCAAGACCCTCGCTCAAGGGAACTACTTTGGCACGATGATGGTGAAGATGGGGAAGGCAGACGCCCTGCTGGGCGGCGCGACCTACTCCACCGCCGACACCGTCCGCCCCGCCCTCCAGATCATCAAGACCAAGCCCGGCCACTCCATCGTCTCCTCCTGCTTCATTCTGGTGCGTCCCTCCGCCACCGGTGAGAACGAGGTGCTGGCTATGGGCGACTGTGCCATCAACATCAAGCCCACCGCCGAGGAGCTTAGCGAGATCGCCGTGGAGGTGGCCGAGTGCGGCAAGATCTTCGGCATTGACCCCAAGGTGGCCTTTTTGAGCTACTCTACCCTTGGCTCGGGCAAGGGGGAGGATGTGGACAAGATGCGCCGCGCCATGGAGCTCACCCGGGAACGGGCCCCCGGCCTGCCTGTGGACGGCGAGCTGCAGTTCGACGCCGCCGTCTCCCCACGCGTCGCCCAGACCAAGTGCAAGGGCAGCGCTGTGGCCGGTCATGCCAACACCTTCATTTTCCCCGACATCAACGCGGGCAACATCGGCTATAAGATTGCCCAGCGTCTGGGCAAGTTCGACGCCTACGGGCCCATCCTCCTGGGCCTAAACGCGCCCATCAACGACCTCTCCCGCGGCTGCAACGCCCTGGAGGTCTATTCCATGGCCATCATCACTGCCGCGCTGGCGTGAGGACCGAAGGAATGCCCCATCAAAAAGGACCCGCCGGCGGCGGGTCCTTTTGTTTTCTAGTCCTTCTTATGTTTGATTTTTGTGTCCGCAACCATCCATATATCTGTCTGCGTTGCCACATATACCTCATAAAGGCATCCGTAAGAATATAGTCCGGAAGTTGATCGTTCACGGTAATACCTTCGATGAAGCTTAGATGATCCCGGCCTATGTTATTTCGGTAAAAGAGTCTTCCATAGTCGTCAAAAAAACATGCCTTTGTGCCAACAGGCCGTTCTCTTGAAGAACGGCTCGTATTTCGTCTAACATAGATTCCTTGTTTCCGAGGTATCGCATATTTCTTCTTCACCTTTCACACCAACGAGATACAAAACGCTGTCCCTGTTGCCAAGGCAGGGTCATCCTTTGACCTTGCGGCGCAGCTCTACCACCACCCCGGCGATGGACAGCGGGACGGTGCGGACCTCCTCGGCGGAATAGGTCTTGGGGGGATATTCCGGGTTGCGGGGGAATAGGGTCCAGGCCCCGCTTTCGTCCACCTTGACCCGCTTCAGGGTGGCGTCAAAGCCGTTGACATAGACCACGCAGACATCCCCGCTTTCAAAGACAGGGGTTTTGCGGACGATGATGGTGTCGCCGTCCAGATACTCAGGGTACATGCTGTCCCCCTTGACCCGCAGGCCGAAATACTGCCGCTCCCCGCTGCACATGGCGGCGGGGATCTCCTCCCAGTCCACGATGTCCTCGATGGCCTCGATGGGGATCCCGGCCGGGACCAGGCCCAGCACGGGGACGCGGACGATCTGTACGGCGGGGGGCGGCGCATAGGGACCCACGGTCTCTGTTTTTCCCAGCAGCCAGGCCGGGTCCGTATCCAGCGCCGCCGCAATGGCGTCGATGACCGGAAGCTTCAGCTTTTCGATCTTTCCCTTTTCATAGCGCTGAATGGTGGATTTTGCCACGCCCACGCGCAGGGCGACATCGTCCAGGGTGAGCCCCAGCGCCGTGCGCCGCGACTCCAGTCGTTGCCCGAGCTCAAGATTGGTCATGGGAGACACCTCTTTTCAAGGGTATGATAACACAAGAATTTGCGTTGCGCAATAGAGAAACAAAAAAATTTAAAAAATTTTGCGCTGTGCTATTGACAACGGAGGAAACCTGTGGTACCATTTGTTGCGCAGAGCAACAGACGCGAGGTGGGAGACTACTTTATCCTGTTGGAATTGTGTAGAAAGCAGCTTTGGCTGCAAAATTTTTCATCGTGAGTTGCGTAGAGCAACAAACGAAGGTGAAAGGAGGCGATAGGGTGAAGGATAAGTACACGACCTATGTGTTGCCACGGCTGGTGGAGGTTTTGGACTGGGCCAGAGCGGGAGCGGGGCTCAAGGAGATCGCCGCAAGACTTGGAGTAAGCACCACTACCCTGCGGAGCTGGATCAAGAAAGGCCGCGCGGGCGAGAAGGAATATGTTCCTTTGTGCGACGCGGTGAGCGCAGGCCGGGAGCGGCCGGAGCAGGTCGTGGAGGCGGCACTTTTGAAGCGGGCCGTCGGCTATCAGTTTGATGAGGTCACCCAGGAGGAAAAGCTGGACCGGGACGGCAACATCCACGTATTGACCAAGACGGTCACCAAGGACGTGCCGCCCCACCTGACCTCTATTATGTACTACTTGTCCAACCGTGTGCCTGTGCGGTGGGGCAAGGAGGCGGAGGGATCTAACAGGGACAAGGGTGTGACAGGGGTGGTAGAGCTGCCTCCGGCCAAGATGCCCACACCTTCGGAGGGAAATCATGGCTGACATCATTTGGACGCCCCAGCCTACCGTGACCCAGACCTTCGACGTTGCCAGGACGCCTGTGCGCGCCGCCGTGGCCGGGGGCGCCGTTACCTCTCCCACCGATATGGAGCAGATGCAGGGGCAGGTGGACGAGCTGCTGGGGCAGCTTCAGTCAGTCCTTTCCGCAGAGGACGAGAGGACCGAGGAAGAGAACGTGCGCCGGGAGGCTGAAGCACTGCGGGCGGAAAACGAGAACACCCGGACGGCGAATGAGGCGGCGCGGTTGGCTGACGAAATAGACCGGGCCGAGGCGGAAACGGCGCGGTCCAAGGCAGAGATGTCCAGAGACAGCAAGGAACTGAAGCGCCAAGAGGCCGAGGTGGTGCGCGGGGAAAACGAAACCGAGCGCAAGCGGCAGGAGACCCTGCGGCAGAATGCCGAGAAGGAGCGGGAGGAGGCGGAGGCCGCCCGGCAGGGCGCAGTGGGCGCGCAGGTGGAGGCGGCGCAGGCGGCTGCCCGAACCGCAGAAGCAGCCAGTGGTCAGGCTTGCGGCTATATGGAAGGGGCAATGCGGTACAACGACGGTGCGCATCTGGCCAGGGATGAAGCGGGTGAAGCCGCAGAAATGGCAGGGCAAAGCGCCGCCGACGCCCGAAAAGCCGCTCAGCGGATCGAGGACATGACCGTGGAGACGGAGACAGTCTCCGCCGAAACCCCTGCCTCGGTGGAAAAGACCATTTCCGAAGAGGGAGTGGTCAATCTCAAGCTTTCTATCCCGCAGGGAGCTGTTGGACCGAGAGGGGAACAGGGAGTTCCGGGAGCAGATGGCGCGCCAGGACCAAAAGGAGATACTGGACATGTAGGCCCTGCTGGACCACAAGGACCCCAGGGCCCTGCCGGAGACGGAAAAAGCGCTTATCAGCAAGCAGTTGAGGGCGGCTACACGGGGACAGAAGCTGAGTTCAACGCCATCTTGGCAAGCGGGCCGTGGCTGCCGCAAAGCGGTGGCGAGGTTGACAGCCTACAACTGTGTAACTCTGGTGAGCCATTGACCACATTGTCTCAGGATGGAGCGGTTACATTTAGAATTATGGGAGGTGCTATTCAGTTTCAAGGAGCATCTCCGGTCAGCTATGACCCTGTGCAGATATCTGGAATCGCTGATCCAGAGTCCTTTGATAGTGCTGCCAACAAAAAGTATGTGGATGAGGTAAAAGCGCTTCTGGAAGCTCACCTAAGCAAAATCGCGACTGTGAAGGTCATGCGGGACAGCGAGACACTGAGCAGCAAAAATGTTGTGCTGGCGCATTACACAGATTATACCGGACCGGAAGGGCAAAGCGTTTTTATGTTCCCTAATTACGGGATTGATATCCCGTCTGATGGGGCAGCGGAGGTCTGTATCGTTCCGCCTGTAGGCTTTGCATTTACTGCTCTCTATAGTTCTTTTGGCATACAACTGTACAGCGGATATTTTTCTGAAAGCATAAGCGGGTCCGTCCAATCGGATGGATCGATTGTTTTTCGCCTCACCCAAAAGATGTGGGGGAGTTACTTGAGTTTTCTATCGGGTACCGGTTCCAGTAGCATATTTCTGTGTCTGGAGGTGGCATGATGGACAAGCAATACAATGTAGCAGCCTGCCTGCTCATCAAGGACGAGGGCAGATATTTGCCCGAGTGGCTGGCGTGGCATGTCGCACAGGGCGTGGAGCACTTTTACATCTATGACAACGGCTCCGCCGTCCCCGTGGCAGAGAGTGTCCCGGCGGAATACGCCGATATGGTGACGGTAGTGGACTTCCCGCCGCCGCGAGGTCACGCTCAGTTTGAAGCCTATGCCGACTGCCTGAAACAGTTCGGGAGTGATTCGGAGTGGATGGCATTCATCGACGCCGACGAATTCCTCCGGGTGGTGGACGGCTCCACTCTCCGGGACTTTTTGGAGGACTACCCGGAGGCGGATGCGGTGCTGGCCAAGTGGGTGGTCTACAACGCCAACGGGCAGATGGAGGACACCGGAGGCCCGGTGCGCAATAGATTCTCGGAGGTGTGTGAATATCCCAGCGGTATGACCCAATGTAAGAGCATTGTGCGTCCCAACAGGATCGACACTATGGGCGCCCATGGTCCCATCGCTACGCAATACTCTCTGTGGGTAGTCAATGAGAACCATGAGCGAGTGCGCCAGGGGGGTGGAGAGCTGCCCGCCGAAAAGATCGTGGTGGATCACTATTTTACCAAAAGCTACGCCGAGTGGCAGGCGAAAATGGCCCGTGGGAGCTGCGAT
>Ga0073908_1002376_pt1 | contig 23001 bp, 15 predicted proteins | sample MucameincwithD2O_FD_65484 | JGI IMG/M metagenome (GOLD analysis project Ga0073908, IMG submission 65484) | Mouse cecum microbial communities from Vienna, Austria - Mucus amended microcosms incubated with D2O | ecosystem: Host-associated > Mammals > Digestive system > Large intestine > Cecum...
ATTCCTTTCTCTAATATAGGATTTACTTTTTCATAAATTCCTGTTTTTGATTTTGTATATATTTGTCCATCATTTAAATCTACATATTTTCTTTCGAATGTTGATTTTTTCTTTCTTTTACCAGAAGATGTTGGTTGTTTTGTAGCAAAACTTTCAGGTATTTTTTGTGGATTAGATAAAAAATACATATGTTGTATAAAATTCTTATTAAATGGTGAGTAATCATTTAATTTTATTTTTCTTTTTAACAATTCAATTTGTTTTGCTGAAAATGGTAAAACAAGTTGAGCAGATACAAAAGAATCACTAGAATCAAAAGGATTAGAAAAATCATTAGCACCTTCATATATTGGAATTTTTGAAGAGCCAGTATATGATTCTACAAAACTTTTTAGAAAATTTAGTGAAATATGTTCTCTTACAGGATATGTTAATTTTGTATCAATTCCTATTCCAACAAAACAAGGTAAATCTATATGTGTTTTATCATTAGAATATGATGTTGGAATAATTCCAGCATTTACAATTTCTGTATTTGATTCTATATCAGTAATTAATGCACTTAAATAATCTGTTTTTTGTGAATATGCAGCAATTGAAGGATTAAATAACTTTGCATATAGAATAATATCATCACAAGAATTATTTTTTGATTTTTTAATATGTTCTGAAAAATAATCAAAATATTCTTGCTCGAAATTTTCACCAGAAACATATTGTTTTGCACCATCATATGAAAATGTTATATATTTTTTATCAGGGTCATGATCTTCGATATCTTCTGGACTAGAAGGTGATTGTTTTAAAATATAATCAGTTACAAAAGGCCTTAATAAAGTTTTCTTTTGAGAAATGTATTTATATTCATCAGCTGTTATAAAGTTTTCAGGTAACTTATCTAGAGATAAAAGCTCTTCTAATAGATTACATTCATTTATTACAGATATGCAATCAGCATAAGAATCAATTTCTTTAATATATCTATTTAGCCAAAATGTATTAAGAACCATTAAATCATCTATGCTTAAATTAGATAAATAATTTGGAAGATTAGATAATGAAATATACATATTGTTTCCATTAGGATTGGTTTGAAATTCAGGAAACTGAAATAGTCGTAAATTTTTTTCATTTAAACTTTCAGTTCTTTCATATGCACCTATTTCATCTAATGTGCCAGTTAATTCCAAAATAGAAGTTGTTAAATCATTTTTGAGTTCTCTTTCGATAATTTTTTGATCCACACTTAAGAAATATCTTGGACCAAAGCAATCAATTTTGGCACAATTAATTAAATTACGTTGAAGAAGTTTATTAGAACAGTTTGTTTTAATATATTTTTCTAATTGTTTAAATTTTATTTCTGGGTTACCAGAATGTCTTTGATAATCATCTGCTATGTTAATCATATTAGCATTAAAAGGATAACGAGCATATTCGTCAATATCTTTAGATGCACGATAAATTGAATAATAAACATAAGATTCAAGATAATCACTAAAGCATTCATTACTAATAGGAGGCATATAATCTTTTTGACTTACAAGTTCATATATATAGTCAAATTCAGCAGAATGATCCTGTAGGTACTTACAAGAACGTAAATCCATATAATTTTCAAATGAAAATCCAGATTCAAAAACTTTTGGAGTTAATTTAAAATGAAAATCATCTAAAATTTTTTCTTGTAATTCTTTTATAGATAATTCTGCATTTTGTGATTGGATTTTCTTTATATAATTTTTATATCGTGTTAAATCTAAGTATAAATATGCAATAGGTGAACGGCTTTTTGAATGTAGTTTCTTTTTTACTATTTCGATAGATTTTTGAAAAGTAATATTTTTGGGATTCATAAATACCTCCTTTCTTTAAAAAAGTTAACATAAATATTATAACATCGATTTACATAAAATTCAACCCCTGGAATTTAGTGACGCTACGAAAATTTCATTGACTTTAAATAGATAATTTTATATAATACACCATGAGAGAATTTTATTAGGAGGAATAATAAATGAACTTTATAGATAGTATAAAACAAAGAGCAAGACAAAATATAAAAACAATAGTATTACCAGAGGCATCAGATTTGAGAATTATCAAAGCAGCAGCAACAGCTATTCAAGAAAAATATGCTAATATTGTTTTAGTAGGAGATGAAGATTCTATTAAAGCAATGGCTAATGAAAATAATTTAAATATTAATGAAGCCAAAATTGTGAATCCTTTAAAATCTGAAAAATCAGAAGTATATGCAAATAAATTATATGAATTAAGAAAAGAAAAAGGCATGACACTAGAAAAAGCTAGAGAATTAGTAAAAGATGAAGTTTATTTTAGTATGATGATGGTAAAATTAGAAGAAGCTGATGGATTAGTTTCAGGAGCAATTCACTCTACATCAGATACTTTAAGACCAGCACTTCAAATTTTAAAAACAGCACCTGGAACTAAACTAGTATCAGCCTTCTTTTTAATGGTTGTTCCAGATTGTGAATATGGAGAAAATGGAGTTTTTGTATTTGGTGATTGTGGACTAAATCAAAATCCAACAGCAGAAGAATTAGTTGAGATAGCTCATTCTTCAAGTAAAAGTTTTGAACAATTAGTTGGAAAAGAATCAAAAGTTGCTATGCTTTCTTATTCTACAATGGGAAGTGCAAAATCTGAACTTACTCAAAAAGTTATAGATGCAACCAATATGGTAAAAGAAAAATATCCAGAAGTAAAAGTTGATGGAGAATTACAATTAGATGCAGCAATAGTTCCAGAAGTAGGAAAAAGTAAAGCTCCAAATAGTAGTATAGCAGGAACAGCGAATACATTAATATTCCCAGATTTAAATGCTGGAAATATCGGATATAAATTAACACAAAGATTAGGTAAAGCAGAAGCATATGGTCCACTTTGCCAAGGTATTGCAAGACCTGTAAATGATTTATCAAGAGGATGTAGTGCTGAAGATGTTGCTGGGGTTATAGCTATTACTGCTGTCCAAGCACAATAAAAATTAATTGATAGCTTCGTATTACTTTGATAACTTTGCCTAGTAATACTTGCTCTTAGTTATATAAAGGATGATAATATGGAAGAAAATAAAAAAGATAAAACAAGCATAGTTTGTATTATTTTATTAATAATACAATATTTGTTATTAGGATTTGCATATACATTATTTATGTGTAGTTGCGGACATAATCTCATAAATAAAGTACCAGTAATAATATTTCTAATTTTTCAATGTATTTTATTTATGTATTTAGTGAAAACGCATTCACCATATAAATTGTTATTTATTTTCATTTCTATGATATTACTTATAATAGTTGTAATTTTTACTAGAAATGATATGAATGAATTACATAGAATAGAATTATATGATGAAAAAGTTATAACAAATAAAGTTATAGATCCAACAAAGATAGTAGGGATGTAATTATCTAAAATAATATATATTTTAAGAAAGGAAATGTTAAAATGAAAATTTTAGTTGTAAATTGTGGAAGCTCATCATTGAAATATCAATTAATAGATATGGAAAATGAAACACTTTTAGCAAAGGGAAATTTTGAAAGAATAGGAGAAGAGGAAGCATTTGTTACTCATAAAGTAAATGGTGAAAAATATGTTACTAAATCTCCAGTAATGAATCATGAAGAAGCTTTAAAAATAGTTTTAGAGCAATTAGTTCATCAAGATTATGGAGTTATAAAAGATTTATCAGAAATATCAGCAGTAGGTCATAGATTAGTTCATGGTGGAGAATTATTTAGTCATTCAGTTGTTATAGATGAAGAAGTTATTGAAAAATACGCGTCATGCTCTAGCTTAGCACCACTTCATAATCCTGCAACAATACTTGGAATTAGAGCTTGCCAAAAAGCTATGCCAGGAGTTCCAATGGTTGGTGTATTTGATACAGCATTTCATCAAACAATGCCAAAAGAAAATTATTTATATCCAATTCCTTATGAATATTATGAAAAATATGGAATTAGAAAATATGGTTTCCATGGTACATCACACCAATATGTATCAAAAAGATGTGCAGAAATTGTTGGTAAATCAATTGAAGAATTAAAAATAGTTACATGTCATTTAGGTCAAGGTGCATCAATATGTGCAATTGATGGTGGAAAATCAATTGATACATCAATGGGACTTTCACCTTTAGGTGGAATTGCAATGGTGACACGTTCTGGAGATTTAGATCCATCAGTTGTAACTGAAATTATGGAAAGAGAAAATTTAACAGCAAAAGAAGTAAATACAATATTAAATAAAAAATCAGGATTATATGGAATTACAGGATTAAATCCAGATTTTAGAGAAATAGAACTTGCTTCATATGAAGATGATAAACCAAAAGCTCAAGTTGCTATTGAATTATTTACAAAAACAATAGCACAATTTGTTGCAAAATATGCAGTATCTTTAAAAGGAATAGACTGCATAGTATTTACAGGTGGTATTGGTGAAAATCAAATTAATATAAGAAAAAAAATCTGTGAAAACTTAGAATGGATGGGATTGAAAATAGATTTAGAGAAAAATAATGTTAGAAGTGTAGAAACCAAAATTTCTACTGAAGATTCTAAGATTCAAGCATATATCATACCAACTGATGAGGAAATGGTTATTGCTAGAGATACAAAAGTATTAGTTGAAAAACAATAATAAAGATAAGGTGGACGATTAAGTAAAATTTTATATTTTGCAATAAAAATAATCGTCCACTTTTGTTATAGTAAATGGAGAAAAAGGGGAATAAAATATGAGCTATTTATATATATGTACTCTTATGTTTTTAGGAATTGCATTTATGTGTTATAAAAAATCTGATAAACAGTTAAACTTTGTAAAATGGATTTGCATATTTGCAGTAGGAATTTTAGGCTATAATGTAACTGTATGTATGATTCTTGGAGTTTTACATATTGTTCAAAATATTTGGCTGTTATCTGCAATAAATACTATAATAGGCACAATTCTTATATATAAGCCAATAAAAAATCGTGAATTTCAAAAATATAAATGTTCAAAAATGGATGCTGTAACTATACTATTAATTTGTGTAGTTTTTGGAGTAATGTTTGTAAAAGATTTATATATTTTTAAAGGAGATGTAACACATTGGGCTATAGATTCTGCAATTCATTACAGAGCAGCAGAGCAGTATTCAGAAGAATTACAATTATTTGTTTTTGCAGAAGACAAAACATTTTTCAATTTTAATATAATGCAAACAGGTGCATATATAAATGATGGTATATTTATGAATGTCATAAATAGTATAACTGGAATTGAAAAAATATATTTGTTCCAAGTGTTTGAAACATTAGTGATGTTTGCAAGTGGACTTGCACTATATACATGTTTTGCTGATAAAATCAAAACTAAGAGAGGATTATTTGGAACAATAATTTTATTTGCATTATATATGTACGGATATCCTTATAATTCATGGACTTATGGATTCTCATATCTATCAGTTGGAATTGCAATGACAACATTATTGTTACCATTAGTTCAAATGATATTTTCAGAAGAAAATATTAAGAAAAGCTTTGCAATTACAATGGTAGTAATTACATCAATGGGATTAATATTCTCATATTGCTTATTTGTTCCAGCAGTATTTGCCTCAATTTGTATATATGTACTTTTAGAAGATTTAAAAGATAAAAATACTAAAAAATATTTAAAATTATTTGGAAAAAATACTTTAATTGTAATAGGGTTATTATTACTTGTAACTGCTTTTGGAATAGGATATTTATTTATTCCATCATTTATTATTGAAGGACAACAAAACTTAATAAGTGCATTAAAAGAAGAGGGAGGAATATATCCTGAAAGATATATGAATTTCATACCATACATACCATTTGCATTAATTTTCTGTGCTGAATTTATAAAGAAATTAAAAAATCAATCTTTAAAATTCTTAGATATTTTTTCAGTATGTATAATTGGTTTTTTAGCACTTTTATGGATTGGAATGTCAGTATATGTTGTATCACAATATTATATGTTAAAATTATATTTTATTACATGGGTTGTAATTTTTGCAGTTACAATAGATATTTTAAATAACAATATAGATAATAAAATGTTTAGTTTAGCAGTTATACTTGGATTTGCTTTATTACCACTTTTATTTATTGCACCATTACTTGCAAATAGATTTTTCCCACGCACAGATGGTATACCTAGAACATATAATGTTAATTTAATTTTCCAAATATACTTAGTATTATCATTTGTAATGCTTACAGTATTTCCAGATGGATTAAAACCAAAGAAAGATTTTAGAAGAATAAAAGTAACACCTTTAGTATATGTAATTATACTTGGAATTTTTATAAGTGGATATACTTGGGTTAAATCAGGTCATATATTAAGTGAATTTGATAAACATTCATTACCAAACTTAATAGGAATATACTATATTGAAAATTGTGAACATAGAAAAGCAGTAGATGTTACACAGAATTTTAATGAAAATAATATTTTAATTACAAAATTTGCAAAAGAAAACTTGGAAGATATGACAGCAGACAATACAACACTTCTTACAGAATGGTTTTATAGAACTATGTGGGCAATGGCAACTTTAGAATATGATGGAGAATATGTAACATTTAGAGATGTATTAAATTCTACAAATCAGCACAATATCAAAGAAGCAATAGAAAATCCAAATATGAAATATATAATAAGACTTGATTCAAGAGAAAAAAGTAAAATCGATGAATGTAAAGAAGATTTAGAAGAATTAGAACAAATTGTTGGAGTAGAAATTTTGTACTCAAATGAAAATGGATATGTAGCAAAAATTAATAGATAAAAGGTGAAAAAATGAAATTATTAGAATTAGAAGTTGATAAAAAAAGTTATATAAAAATATTATGTGCATGCATATTATTTGTAATTATATTGCTTGTTTTAACTTATATTTCTTTATTAAAATATGAAAAGCTTACATTAGACCAAGATACAATTATTGCTAATATTGGTGAAGAGAATATGAGTGTACATGTAGATAGTTTGGAACATCAAGGAAACAAAGTTGAGATTGTAGGTTGGGCATATAAAGAAAACGAAGAAACAAAAACTATAAACAGTAATTATGTATTAAAAAATAAAGAAACAGGAGAAATGTACAAAGTTAGGACAAGATATCAAGAAAATTTGAATGTTCCACTAGAGTATAGAAATGCTGGACTTCACTCAAGATTTTTAAGTTATGGTTTATCAAGTGGAACATATGATATTTATGTGTTATACAGAAATAATGATAACAATATATTAGCAAATACAGGAATACATTTAGATATTTAGAGGAAAAATGATATGAAAGAAAAAATAAAGAAGATTTTAGAAAAAGAAGCAGGAGTACTAATCTTATTATTTATTTTAGAAATAATTTTAATAATGTTTGTTACTCCAAATTTATATGATGATAAATGGTACATAGAACAAATAACAAATGAAATAAATCCCGAAACAAATGAAGTTATTGAGCATACTGTAAAGGATTTTATAATAGATAGATATAATACATGGACATCAAGAGTTATAATTGAATTTGTATTATGTATGACATTAAAAACATCAAAATATTTATGGATTTTTATAGAAGCATTAATGGTAACTTTAGTAGGATATTCAATATCAAAGATATTTGCAAAGGATTCCAAAAGGCAAAATACATTAATGTTAGTATCAATGATATTAATTTATCCATATACAATAATGTATCAAGCAGGCTGGGCTGCAACAACTTTAAATTACATGTGGCCATTAGCAATGTGTCTTTTTGCATTAATACCAATTAAGAAAATTTGGTGTAGAGAAAAAATTAGAATTTGGGAATATCCACTTTATACATTAGCACTTATTTTTTCAGGGAATCAAGAACAAACATCAGCAATTTTAGTTTGTTCATACTTAATATTTACAATTATAATGATTGCAAAAAATAAGAAAATACATCCATATATGATAATTCAAACAATAATATCAATCATTTCAATAGTATTTATTTTAACTTGTCCGGGAAATTATATAAGACAAACAGAAGAGGCATATAGATTTATAGATTTTGAAATGTTAACAGTTTTAGATAAATTTATTTTAGGATTTACAGCTACATTTAGAGAGATAATAGTACATAAAAATTTAGTATATACGTTACTTACATCATTACTTGCAATATATGTATTTGTTAATTATAAAGAAAAATTATATAGAATAGTATCATTAATACCAGTATTATCAATATTCGTATTTGGACACTTTTCAAGTATATTTTTTGAAGTATTTCCAAATTTAGAAATATTTTATGAGTTGCTAACAGCTAAAGATGTTATACTAACAGTTGCAAATTGCAATAAATTATACTACACATTCCCAGCAATATTTGCATTTATAAATTTTATTTGTATTGGAATGTCTATATTATTACTAACCAAAAAATACAAAAACAATATCGCAATATTAATTTATTTAGCAGGATTAGCTTCAAGAATAGTAATTGCGTTTTCACCAACAGTATTTATTTCACAAACAAGAACAATGTTATTTTTGGATTTTGCAATGATAATAATAAGTTACTTAATATGGCAAGAATTACAGAAAAAAGAAGCAAAAGGAATAAATTACCTAGGAGCAATTATAAAGTTTTTAGCAGTAATTCAATATATAGATACACTAATATATATTTATAGTGAGCAAAAGCTATACTGAAATTTAGGGACAGTCGTGAAATTTTAGTTTTTAGAGTAGAAGTTTTTTAACAAATAATTAAAGCTTTGTAGAATAATTTTTTGAATTATCTACAAAGCTTAATTTTATTTATAAATAACTTTATAAATATGATAATTATTTTCATTATATATTAAATCAAAATTTATATTTTCATTTTTGAAATCTTCCATAACTCTAACAGTGAATATGTACTTTATATTCATATCTTTTAGTTCATCAGGAGTTATATATACTGCAATTTTATCATTAGTTAGTAAAATGAATTTGTCTGATATCATTTCTTTGTTTGGTACAATTTCCATATAAACATGAGCATATCTATTGTAAACTTCTTCATATTTTTTATCTTTATCTAGCATTTCCCAAAGTTCCATATTAGGATATATATTTGTAGCATTTATTGTTGATGCTCCAGCCATAGGAAGATAGTTTGGACAAGGGAATGGTAGGGCTTCTGCAAGCCACAATCCAGAATCTTGTTTATTAATTTCTTCAATTGCTTGTAGCATTGGACTATCATTTATCATATCAATTCCACTACATATAGGATTTACTTTAAATCCAACAACTAGCATAGTAGCTATTATTCCGATTGTAAATATATATTTACAATATTTTGTATTATATTGTAATACAAAATAAAAAATGCAAAAACACATTACTAATAGAAAACTTGCTAATATTTTTCCAACATAATCTGGATTTAATGTTTTACATATAAATACAAGAATTAAACTTGTAACTAAGGATATTAATATAGATACCCAAATTTTAGGTGAGTAATTTGTTATAGAAAGTGACCTTAATAAAACTAATATATCTATATATCCTAGTGCTATAACAGCCTTTTCAGGTACAGAGTAACTTAAAAGAGTAATTTTTGCTAGAAGAGGCACTTTAAACATAGCAAAAGCTCCAATTATAATATATGGTATAAATAAAGCTACAAGAGGTATATCGACTTTTTTATTTTTAGCCATTGCAATTATTGCACAAATTATACCAATAGGAAATAATCCAAACATAGCTGATTCTTCAGAAGGACTTGTTAAAATTCCTTCTTCTTTGAAGGTTAAAAAGATGTTATCAATATAGCTTATATATTTTCTAAAACCGCCACCGCCTTCTGAAAGTCTGTTGCCGGGATATACTGTATTTGTTAAAGCAAAAATTGTATCTTTTGATGTATAAAATATTAATCCCATTAAAAGTAAAAATATAACTAAACTTGAAATTATTGAAAAAATATCTTTTTTAATAATTCTACAATTTTTATAATTAGTAATAACAATATAAATTGCAAGGCTTAAAAATACATAAAATAATGGTATTTGATAAGCTGGGTATAAAATTAATATGTATCCACCTGCACATATTATCATAAAGGTTAAGCAAAGCAATCTAGTTTTAAAATTTTCTGTATTCATATATTTGTATAAAAGGATAAGAGCAAGTTCTCCAAAAATAAATAATTCAGCAGAACCATTTGTTGCAAACCACCATTGAATAATTGGAGAAAGGGAAAGCATAAAACTTCCAATTAAAGATAACCTTTTATTTTTGTCAGTAAGAATCATTGCAAGTTCAAAAGTTATTACAAATAATGCTATGAATCTTGCTATCCAAAAGAAAGATAAGCCACCTGCTAGTCCTAAAAAAATATAACCTAAGTGAAAAGGTCTGAAAATTTCTGCTAAAGCAAGCACAGGCAATCCATAAATAGTAAATGCATCTGTTGAAGTTCCACCTCTTAAAATATCTGAAAAATATTTAAATCCATTAAAACTTTGTGAAAAAATAAGAGGAGTGGTTACAGCCCATTCATCACTTCGAATAGTTCTTGGACTTCCAAATAATAATGAATTATCTTGAACTCCAGTATTATAAACATATCCATTCCATAAAGAAATAGAAGAACCATGAAGTTTAAATAAGACTCCAAGCACTATAAATATAATTGCAATAATAAATCTATATTTATAAAGGAAGTCTAAGCTTTTGTTTTTAAAATTAATAATTTTTTCCATTTTGTACCTCTAAAAATATTTTTTTTGATTATATCATAACTTATTATTAGATTGCTATTATTTTTGAAAAAGTATATAATGAGATAAATCTTTTCACATAAAATTTACAAAATAGACAATATTTAGTTTGTTTTTGTTTATATAGTGTGAATGTAGTTTTATTTCTACAAAATAAAATATAGGAGGAAATTGCTAATGAAGGTACTAGTTTTAAATTGCGGAAGCTCATCATTAAAATGTCAATTAATTGACATGGAGAAAAAAGAAAGAATTATGAAAGGGCATTATGATAGAATTGGTGGCTCAAGATCATCACTTCGTTTTAATGTACGAGGAAATAAAGTTGTTATTGAATATCCTGCTAGAGATTTTGAAGAGGCAATTTCAAAAATATTAAGATTACTTACAAGTGAAGAATATAAAGTTATAAATAATTTAAATGAAATAGGAGCAGTAGGACATAGAATTGTTCATGGTGGTGAAAAATTTAAAAATTCAGTTATAATTGATGAAGAGGTTATAAAAGCCATAGAAGAAAATATTACATTAGCACCATTACATAATCCAGCAGGATTAGCAGGAATTGAAGCTTGTAGAAAATTGTTGCCAAATACGCCAATGGTAGCTGTATTTGATACTTCTTTCCATCAAACAATGGAAGAAAAAGCTTTTATTTATCAATTACCATATAAATATTATGAAGATTATAAAATAAGAAAATATGGATTTCATGGAATTTCACATAGATATATAGCAGGAAGAATTACAGAGATTACAGGAAGAACAGATTTAAAAATAATAAACTGTCATTTAGGTCAAGGAGCATCTTTATGTGCAATTAAAGATGGAAAATCAGTAGATACAACGATGGGATTAACACCACTTGCTGGTGTACCAATGGGAACAAGATGTGGTGATGTTGACCCATCAATTATTCCAACTGTTATGAAGTTATATGATATAAAACCAGATGAGATGCTTAGAATAATGAACAAAGAATCAGGAGCATGGGGGGTATCTGGAGTTTCTACTGATTTTAGAGATATTGAAAGAACAGCAGACCAAGGAGATGAAAGATCTATTTTAGCATTAGAAAGTAGAGCATACATAATTGCTCAATACATAGCAAAATTTATTGTAACATTAAATGGTGTTGATGTTATAACTTTTGCTGGTGGTATTGGTGAAAACGGATTTGAAGAAAGAGAAAGAATTTGCAACTACCTAGAATGCTTTGGAATAAAATTAGATAAACAAAAGAATTTAGTAAGAGGAGAAGAAACAAAAATTTCAGCAGAAGATTCTAAAGTTCAAATATATATAGTTCCTACTAATGAAGAGATAGTAATTGCAACTGATGCATATGAATTAACTAAAAATTTGTAAAAAATTAATCCCAAATGTTTGCATTTGGGATTTTACTATACACAAGTTATCATTTGTTTTTAATCATCTTCAACATCTAAAAATATTTCATTAGCAAAAAAATCTTTCAGTTGTATATTAAAACCTTCACAAATATGAAGGATAGTATTAATTTTTAATAGTTTGGATTTTCCTGTTAGAAAAGTGCTTAATGTAGAACAAGGTATACCTGTTGCTTTGCATAAATCCCAAACTTTCATGTTATTTTCTTTTAACAACTGCTTTATTCTTAATCTTAGTGCTTCTGAAAGTTGCATGAAAATCATTCCTTTCTAAATAGATTTTCCCCAAAACAAGTATATAATTTTAAAATGTTAAACCACTTTGGTAAATTGAAAAAATAAATAAAATTTCAATAAATCGAAGTGGTTTTTGTTGACAAAAAAGGCAATATAAAATATAATTCGATTGGACGAAGTAGTTCGGTAAATTGAAATAAAATAAAAAGTAAGAGGAAAAAATATGAAACGTTTATGCATACTTTTTCCAATTTTTGTACTTATTATTACATTTTCTTTAAATATAAATGCAGTTTCGAATCCTAAAATTTATATTGAAGATGCAACTAAATATGAAAATTCAGAAAATGTTACATTAAAAATTGACATGGAAAATGTAAATGAAGATATTGTTACACTTGGAATAGATGTAAAATACGATACATCTAAATTAGAATATGTAAGTTCAAAAGCTGGAAAAGATTTACAAGCAACATTAAATTTAGCAGAAAATATTCAAGATGAATCAAGAGTAGCTATTGGAATAGTAAGTCTTGGTGGTTTTGAAGCTAATGGAGAATATTATTATGTTACATTTAAAGTAAAAGATGATAGTTCAGATATACCAATATCATTAAGTATTAGAGAATCAACAGATTCCAAACGGAAATGATATAAAAATAGAAACAGAAGACGGAAGTATTAAAATAACTTCTAAGAAAAAGCAAGAAGAAAACAAAAAACAAACTATTAAGAATTTTGAAATAGAAGATGTGCAAGAAATAGAAACAATTGAAAATATAATTACTAAGAATGCAGATATAGAAATTACACCAGAAGATTCAATAACATATGAAGTTGAAGATTCAAATATTGCAGAAATTGCAAATAATGGATTGATAATTCCAAATCAGGAAGGAACAACTAAAGTAAAAGTAAGCTTAAATGGACAGGATATAGGCACAGTAGATGTTGTCGTAAAAGATGGAAAAGTTCAAAAGGTTTTATCTTCAAAAACAGAAAACGTAGTATCAGAAGAAAACGAAGAAAACCAAATAGAAGAAAGCAATAATTTTGAAAAAGAAACATTTGTAGTTCAAGCAAATGCAGAAGATAAAAAAATAGATGTTGTAGAAAATGAAAAAACATCAAAGAATTACATTGCTATCATAATAATTTTTGTCATTATTATTTTAATTTTTATATTAATTTTAATAAAAAAGGGGAGGAAAAAAAGAAAAAATGAAAAAATTTACTAAAAAAAGTTTAGCTATTTTAATTATTGCAGTAATGCTTAGTTCATTTATTCCAAATTTAAAAAGCTATGCAGTAGATACACCAGTAGTCGATATAACGGCTAATGGAAGTCACGAAGTAGAAGCAGAAGTGGGAAATACTGTATCAGTAGACTTAAATTTAGTTAGTGGATTAGAAGGCAGAGACAATTTTACTATTGTTGTAAGTTATAATCCAGAATATTTAAAACCAGCAGATGGAAGTTACTATTTAGATCAAGATAATAATATGGCTTGGGATACAAGACGTGGATTATCAAAAGAGCTTTTAAATGGGTTTGACAATGGAGTGGTCTTAGGATCACATATTACAGATCCAGTATATGGAATTGCTATAGCATATGCATTTCTTAATCCAGCAGGAGATGAGCAAATTAAAACATCAGGAAAAATAGCTACATTAACATTTGAGGTGTTAAAGGGTGGAAGTACTGATATTACTTTTTCTAAAGTTGCTTATGCTGGAAAGGATGCAGATTCTGAAAATGAAGAATTTTCTTCATCAGCAAAAGTAACAATCAAATCACCAATTCCAATGACAGGATTGAATGCAACAGAAATTTCAAAAGATATGAAAAAAGGTGAAACATTTACAGTTTCAGCAACAAAAGTACCAGTAGAAACAACCGATAAAACACCTATTACATACCAAAGTTCAAACACAAATGTTGCAACAGTAAATTCAAATGGAGTAGTAACAGCTGTTGGAAATGGAACTGCTGAAATTACAGCAGTATGTGGAAAACATTCAGTAAAATGTGCAACAGTAAATGTTACAACACCTTTAACAGGAATTAAATTAAACCAAACATCAGTTACATTAAATAATGGTGGAGAAACAAAATTAGTAGCAACAAAAGATCCTCAAGATGCATCACAAGATATAAGCGTTACTTGGAGTTCAAGTAATGAGGCAGTTGCATCAGTTTCATCAGAGGGAACTGTAACAGCAGTTGGAAATGGTGATGCAGTAATTACAGCAACTGCTACAAAAGCAGAAGGTGGAAATGTAACTGCAACATGTAATGTAAAAGTTATAACACCATTAAATAAATTAGTGATAGATAAAAAAGAATTAACATTGTCAAGAGGTGAAACATCGAAATTAACTGTTACAAAAGATCCAATAAATACATCAGTAACAGATAATATTGTTTGGACATCAAGTGATGCTACAAAAGTTAAAGTTGAACAAGATGGAACAGTTACAGCATTAGCTGCAACAGGAGATACACCAGTAGTTGTAAAAGCAACATGTGCTGGAAAAGAAGTAAGTTGCTCTGTTAGTGTAGGAGTTCCAATTTCAAAAATTACAATAGATGGTGGAGATATTACATTAAAAAAATCTCAAACACAAAATTTAACAGTTACTTATGAGCCAACAGATTTTACAGGTTCAAAAGCAATAAAATGGACATCAAGTGATGAGACAAAAGTTAAAGTTGAAAATGGAGTAATAACAGCACTTGCTCCAACAGAAAAAGATGGAGTAAATACACCAGTAGTAATAACAGCAGAAACAGTAAACGGTATTAGAGGAACTATAAATGTTACAGTACCAGAAGTAAAATCAACACAATTAATAATAAACAAAAATAAAACATCAATAGAAAAAGGTTCAGAAGAAACTTTAACAACAAGTATTTTGCCAGAAGATACAACAGATCAATTAAATATTACTTGGACATCAAGTGATGAATCAAAAGTTAAAGTTGAAAATGGAGTAGTAAAAGCAATTGCTCCAACAGAAACACCTGTAACAATAACAGCAACAGCAAGTAATGGTCTAACAGCAACTTGCGAAGTTACAGTTACATGTAGTCTTCAAAGTATTTCATTAAATGAAACAAGTTTAAAAATTGAAGCTGGAGAAGATGCTACAACAGTATTAGCAGTTACAAAAAATCCAACAGATGCAACAGTAGATGTTGCTGATGTAAAATGGGAAAGTTTAGCACCAACAATTGCGACAGTAGTAAATGGAAAAGTAACAGCAGTTGCTCCTGGAACAACATATATTAGAGCAACTTTAGATGGAAAAGTTGCTGAATGTAAAGTAGAAGTAATTGCTACACTAAAAAGCGTATCAATTGAAAATGGTACTGATAACTTAGAAATATACAAAAACAAAACTGGAGAAATGAAAGTTATTTATAATCCAAGTTATGCAACAGAAATTCCAACAGCAACATGGACATCAAGCAATGAAGCGGTTGCAACAGTAAATAATGGTGTGGTAACAGGATTAAAAGAAGGTACAGCTAAAATTACTGTAGATTTTGGAAATGGAATAACAGCTTCAAGAGTTGTTAAAGTAAAAGAAGTAAAAGCAACAGGTGTAACAATTACAGTAAAACCTGAAAGAATATTAAAAAATGAAGAATCTGCTCTTGAAATTAATGTTTCAAAAGACGAAAATGAACCAGAAGAAGTTACAGATGAAATTATATGGACATCAAGTGATGAAACAGTAGCAAAAGTTATTTTTGAAAATGGAGAATATAAAGTAAAAGGTATTAAAGAGGGAAAAGCAGAAATAACAGTACAAGTTGGTGATTACAAAGATATATTTGAAGTTGAAGTAAAAGAAAAACCAATAACTTCAATAGATGTTTCAATATTTGGAGATACAGTTGAAGAAGATGGATACGCAGGATTAAAAGTTACAGTAAATCCAACAGATACAACAGATGAACAAGTATTTTCTTATAAATCTGAAAATGAAGCTATTGCAAAAGTAGTAAAAGGTGAAGATGGAAATATTTATGTAAAAGGTATTAACACAGGAACAACAAAAATAATTGTTACAGCAGAAAATGGAGTAGAAGGAGTTTATGAGGTAACAGTTGTTGCTAAGAAAGTAACTGAAGTACAAGGAACAACTAATAATCAATCTGCACCATCAGGTGGTGCACCTGCTCCAGCACCAGCTCAAGCTGTACAACAAGCAGTTAGCGGACTTGTAGCATCACCACATACTGGAGATATGAATGTAATTGCTTTAGTAGTTATGGCAGTAATATCTTTAGCTGGAATGGTAATAACAATAAAGAAAAAATAATAATGTTTGAAATATAACTACAAAAGAGGCATAGTCTAAAATACTTTTATATGCCTCTTTTTATCTTATTAATTGGAGAGAAAAATGTCAAAAAGATTAAAAAAAAGTGAAGATGAGGTAAAACAAAATCAAAAGAAGAATATTATACGAATACTTATTTTTATAGTATTTGCAATTGTATTTATTTTTTCAATTGTAAATTTATCAAGATGGGCAATCTACAATAAAAAATCTGCCAATTTAATTAAAGATATAATAAATGAAAATTTTGAAGAGGCAAAAGAAGAAAATAAGAATCCAGTAAATTTTGAGGAATTAAAAAATATAAATAAAGATACAATTGCATGGATTAGGGTAAAAGATACAAATATAAATTATCCAATTGTTCAAACAGATAATAACGAATATTATTTGCAAAAAGATATAAATCAAAATTATAGTACATGTGGTTGGATTTTTATGAACTATAAAAATAATAGCAATTTTTCAGATAGAAATACTGTACTTTATGGACACAATATAAAATCAGGATTAATGTTCTCAGATTTGCAAAAGATTTACAAAAATGAACTTGGAACAGAAGTTGTAATTGAAATATATACTGAAACCGAAAAACTAGAATATAAAGTATATTCAAGCTATTTAACAGAACCTGAAGAATATAGCACAAAAGTGCTTTTAGATGAGGATACTGAAAAAGAATATCTACAAGAAATTTTAAAAAGAAGTTCGATTATGTACAACATTGTTCCAGATAAATCAGATAAATTAATAACTTTATCTACATGTGATAATTCAGGAAAAAATAGAATATTAATCCATGGATTTTACATAGGTGGAGAAAAGTATTAAAAATAGGAGATGAATTTTATGAAAAATAAAGTATTATTAATAACTGTTTTATTTTTTACTATGTTGGGAATTGCAGGTGTTTCAAATGCATCATCAGACCCTTCAAATTTTACTTTTGAATTAAATGAAGATAAAACAGGATATATTGTAACAGGTGCTAATGTATACACTGGAAGTTATAGAGAAAATGCTTTAGAAATACCAAGTGAATATGAAGGGCTACCAGTTGTTGAATTAGGGGGAGAAGCTTTTTATAGATTTGGATATGAAAGTAATTTAACAGAAATATATATACCAAGTTCTGTAAAAAAAATAGATTATTCTTGTTTCGAAAATTGCAAACATTTGAAAAAAGTAACTATAGAAGAAGGGGTTACAAATATTGGAATGAGTGCATTTTCAGGATGTAGTGTACTAGAAAGTATAGAAATACCAGCTAGTGTTGAAAATATAGGAGGAACAGCATTTTATAATTGCTCATTATTAACAAGTGTAAATATAAAAGCAGATATTAAAGAAATAACTTCAAGTATGTTTGAAGGTTGTGGAAATTTAAGCAATGTATCAATACCAAATAGCGTAAATAAAATCAGTTCAAAAGCCTTTTATGGCTGTAGTTCATTAGAAAGTATAAGTTTAAGCTCTAGCCTTGAAATTATTGAAACACAAGCATTTGTAGGAACTTCAATAAGAAGTTTAATAATTCCAGAAGGAACAAAGCAAATTGCGTGGTCAATGATTAATGATTCACTTACAGAAATTACATTACCATCAACATTAACTGAAATTCAAGTAAACCCAGCAGACCCAATACAAAAAATGGAAAATTTGACAATATATGTCCATGGAGATTCACTAGCTGAGAATTTTGCAATAAGTAATGATTTTAAGTATGTAAATCTTGACATTGAAAATGAGATTGTAGAAAGTAATGTAAGATATGAACTTACTCAAAATAAAAATGCAAATATTGTAGGATATACCTCAGACTTTTCAGGGATTTTAAATATTCCTGATGAAGTTAATGGATATAAAGTTGTAAATGTAAAAAAAGGTGCATTTAAAGATTGTACAAATTTAACTGAAATTAATTTTTCAAACAATATAAAAAGAATAGAAATGAATGCTTTTGAAGGTTGTACAAGTTTAACAAGTATTGTGTTACCAGAACAATTAGATGAAATTCAAAAAGATGCATTTTTAAGTTGTACCTCATTAAAAAATGCTACAATGCCTATTACTGTAAATCCAGATGCTGGAGAATATTCTCAAATTTCAAGTAAGATTTATGGTACAGCTTTTAACAATTGCACAGCTTTAGAAAAAATAACATTAACATATGGTAAAAATGGAAAAATGTCAAATTTTTATTGTAGCGTAGCATTTACTAATAATCAATTAGGGGATATTTTTACACCATGGAGTTCAAAAACATGTCCTGTTTATGAAGTTACAGAAGATATTGTAAGTTATGGAAATGGTGGATTTGCAGGTTGTAGTGCAATGAAAAATTTTACAATATCAAAAAATGTAGAGTCTTTAAACAAATGCTTATTTGCTGGTTGCAGTTCACTAGAAAGTTTAGAGATACCTTATAATATTACAACATTAAATGAAAGTTGTTTCCATGGGCTTGGAAATTTAAAAGAACTAAGAATTCCAGCAAGTGTAACAACTATAAATGGTTTACCATTTTGGTGTTTATCAACACTAACTCAAGAAAAAATGAATATATATATGCCAACTTCTATTGAAAATCCAAGTTCTAGTTTATTTTGTATAGATATAAGAAATGGTGTAAATATTTTTGAAAATATATATTTTTATAAAAATAGTAATATAGATAAATTAATTTCTACAATTAGCATTAAGAATTTTTATATAGAACCACAGATAGATTGTGCTTATAGAATATTAAATGCCTCAGAAGTTACTATTTTAGGAAGCTTAAAAGATGAAACAGAGACATCAATTGTAATTCCAGAAAGCTATGATAATTTACCAGTAACATCAATTTTTGATAATGCATTTGCAAATTTATCAAATATAACATCAATAACAATACCAAAAACAGTTACTAAAATTGCAGTAAGCGCTTTTGAAAATCATAATGAAAATTTAGTTATTTTTGGAGAAAAAGGAAGTTATGCAGAAGAATTTGCAAACTCAAATAATATTATATTTAATGAAATCACAAAGTTAACAACAGTAGAAACAGAAAAAGTAGAAGTTAACGGTCAAGAATTAGATACAATGAAAATTGAAAAAAATGTTTCAAAGAAAATATCAGATTTTATAAATGAAGAAAATTTCCCAGCAATAGCTACATATACATTAAAAGTACTAGATGCATTAGGAAATGAAAAATCAGACGACCAAAGAGTTGGTTCAAAAAATGTTATAAAAATAACAAATTTAAAAGGAGAAGAAGTTGCAAGCTATATAGTTATAGTAAAAGGTGATGTAACAGGAAATGGCTATTCAAGAATGTATGATGCTTTCCAAATTTTAAAAGATTCATTATTTAATGGAAAGCTAGATGAAATTGATATGTTAATAAGAGATTATGATGGAAATGGTGCTGTTAGAATGTACGATGCATTTCAATTTTTGAAGGATTCACTTTTTAATTAAAAAGAAAGGAGAATATATTGTGAAAAAAATTATAAAAATAGAAGTATTATTAATAGTTATGTTTTTGTTAATACAAGCTATTTTAATAAATAAATCTTATGCGTCAGTAACAAGTGGAAATTATCAATATGATAATTTATCAAATGGAACAATAAGTATTTGTGGATATACTGGAAATGAAGAAACAATTACAGTGCCAAGTACAATTGATGGAAAAAATGTAACAGTAATAGGAATAATGGCGTTTACAGAGAATTCTAGTGTAAAAAAAATTATATTGCCAGAGGGAATAGTAAAACTTGATGCTTATGCATTTGATATGTGTCCAAATTTAACTAGTGTAAAGATGCCTTCAACTTTAAATAATATAAGTAATATTTTTAAAAACGGTTGCCCAAAACTTACAGATTATACAATTCCATCAAGCCTTACACTGTTAAGTGATGGTTCTTATAGAAAAATTGCAAGCATGAATACAAGCGGTACATATAATTATGACAGTGCAAAAACAATTGTAGATTTAGTAAATGAAGAAAGAGCAAAACTTAATTTACCAGAACTTCAAATAGATAATAGTTTAACAGAATCAGCTATGCAAAGAGCAAGTGAAATCTCTATATATTGGGAGCATGAAAGACCTAATGGACTTTCTTGTTTTTCAGTAAATAAAAAAATTAATGGAGAAAATATAGGAGTTGGTTCAAGTAGTACAGCAGTTATAATGAATAAGTGGATGAATTCACCAGGTCATAAAGCACAGATAGTTAAAAACACTTATAATTCTATAGGGGTTGGTTGTTATAATCATAATGGATTAACTTATTGGGTACAACTATTTTCAAAAACTAATTCAGAAAATACTAATACTCAATCAGGAAAAAAAGATGTAAGTAATACTATTCAAGTAGTAGTAGATTATATAGATATAACTATAAAAGGATTTGAAGAAAATAATGTTTTATCAATAGGTGATACATTATCACCTATTAGCATAAAAAACACAAATCAAGGTTATACTTCAGCCAAAACTGCAATAGCATTTTCAGATTTAACTTGGAGTAGTTCAAATTCAAATGTATTTACAGTAGATTCAAATGGTACAGTAACAGCTGTTGGGAAAGGAAATGCAGTTCTTACAGCGAGTATTGGAGATTTTATAGCTACATATAATATAACTGTAAGAAGTCCAATACCAGATGGTTATAAAATAAAATTAAATCATTCAGAATATCAAATAAATAATTTGAATGAAGGTTTGTTATTAAGTGATCAATATTTATCAGGAAATTCAATTACTTGGAAATCAACAAATGAGAAAGTTGCAACTGTAGATAGCAATGGAAATGTGACTCCAAAAAATGGTGGATTTACATATATTGAAGCTACAACTGAAAATTATGGGTCTTCAAAATGTTGGGTATATGTGTGTACATTAATAAATTTAAAGAATGGTAGTAAAGTATATGCTGGAGATTTAGATGGGAATGGAGTATTTAATGCAAATGATGCAACATTAATTCAAGAAATATTTTTAAGAGGAACTGATGATGATGCTTTAAATTTGGTAGCTGATTTGGATGGAAATGGAACAGTAAATGCAAATGATACATCACTTATTTTGGATTTATATAAGAGTGATTATTTATTTGAGCCAGGAGAATATAATCCAATCCAAAATGTAACATTAAACAAAAGTGATATTGAACTTGATAAAGATAATATTGCTATACTTAATGCAACATATTCTCCAATTGATACAACAGATAGTCCAAACCTAATATGGACATCTAGTAATGAAAAAGTTGTAACAGTAGATAATAAAGGAAAGATAACAGCTATAAGAGCAGGAAAAGCAATAATAACAGTAAAAACATCTAATGGTAGAACAGCAATTTGTAACGTAACAGTACCAGGTATAGTTTATACAACAATCCCAACAACAGAAATGAAAGAAAGAGAAATAATGACTTTTAAATCTAAAACGGGATTCGAATCAATTTTAACATCAGAAAACTTCCCAATATTAGATTCAGATTATAAAGTAGAATTATATGATTTTTCAAATAATTTAAAAGAGAATACAAATAAAATAGGTTCAAAAAATACTATAAAAATCAAAGATACAGACGGAACAGTTGTTGCCGAGTATATTACAATAGTAAAAGGTGATGTAACAGGAAATGGATTCTCAAGAATGTATGATGCATTTCAAATATTAAAAGACTCATTATTTAATGGAAAATTAGATGAAATTGATATGTTAATTAGAGATTATGATGAAAACGGATATATCAGAATGTATGATGCATTTCAATTTTTGAAAGATTCGTTATTTAACTAAATATTATTTTAAGAAAGTGCATTGACAAAATTTACAATATGCATTATAATTCGATTAGTCGAAGTGGTTCGGCTAAAAGAAATACTATATACATACACAGTTAAAAGTATAGATGATGCGTCTTATAATGGGGAACCTTTGCAAAATATATTATTTGTAAGTAGAATTATGATGCATTTCAATATTAAATTTAAAACAAGAAATAGCTATGAATTATTCATAGCTATTTTGTTTTATAATTGTGCCATTATAATTTGAACTTTATAGTTTTATTTCAATAAAATTCTTATGGCAATTTTTAAGAATGTAAAAATACAGATAATTATATAAGTTAAGTATTGTAAATAGAACAATTTAATGTTAGAATTGTCTA
>Ga0073908_1002379_pt1 | contig 22959 bp, 15 predicted proteins | sample MucameincwithD2O_FD_65484 | JGI IMG/M metagenome (GOLD analysis project Ga0073908, IMG submission 65484) | Mouse cecum microbial communities from Vienna, Austria - Mucus amended microcosms incubated with D2O | ecosystem: Host-associated > Mammals > Digestive system > Large intestine > Cecum...
CATGTAGCGCGTGCGCATGGCCAGCGCGCGCCGCAGCGTCTCGGAGCGCTCGGGAAGCATGAACTCCTCGAGGCAGGCAATCCGCCCGGCATACCACTCCGGCGCTCTATTTTCGGTATTTGTCATCCTCGTCCAGGATTTTCAGGTAACTTTCGTAGCGCCCGGCGTCGATCGCCCCCTCGGCCACGGCCTCGCGCACGGCGCAGCCCGGCTCGTGGGTGTGGGTGCAGTTGTAGAAGCGGCAGCCGGGGGCCGTGCGCAGCATCTCGGGAAAGTAGTGCCACAGCTCGTCGCGGTCGATGTCGAGCAGCCCGAAGCCCTTGATGCCCGGCGTGTCGATCACCGCGCCGCCCCCGGAGAGCGGATACATCGTCGAGAAGGTGGTGGTGTGGCGCCCCTTGCCGTGGCTCTCGGAGAGCTCGCCCGTGCGGATGTCGAGCGACGGGTCGATGGCCCGCACCAGCGTCGACTTGCCCACGCCCGAGTTGCCCGAGAGCAGCGTCGTGCGCCCCGCGAGCAGCTCGCCCACGCGCTCCAGACCCCGCCCGTCGCGGGTCGAGACCTCCGCCACTTCGTAGCCCGCCCCCTCGTAGACCGCGCGGAAAGCCGCCATGGCGGCCGGGTCCTGCAGGTCGGCTTTCGAGAGCAGGATCACGACCGGCACCTTGTAGGCCTCGCACGTCACCAGGAAGCGGTCGACGAACTCGGGCGGCGTGGGCGGCGCCTGCAACGTCACCATGAGCAGCGCCCGGTCGAGGTTCGCGGCGATGATGTGCGACTCCTTGGAGAGGTTGGAGGCGCGGCGGATGACGTAGTTGCGGCGGGGGCGGATGTCGACGATCGTCCAGTCGCCGTTCTCGTCGGAGAGGCACTCCACGCTGTCGCCCACCACCACGGGATTGGTCGACCGCACGCCCCGAAGGCGCAGCCGCCCGCGGATGCGGCAGCGGATGCGGCAGCCGTCGCACGCCACCTCGTACCACGATCCGGTGGCGCGCATCACCACGCCCGTGCGTCTTTCGTCCGTCATGCTTCGCCGGTTTTTACGGCCTCCGCCCCGCCCTCGTCCGCGCGGGGTGCCGCGACCGCCTCGCCCAGGGCCTTCAGCCGTGGGAAGAGGCGCTGCGAGAAGTCGCGCAGCGGCCGGTAGGTTTTCGATTCGTCGACGGTCTGCTGCGGCACAAGGTCGTAGTCGCGGTTCAGGTCGCCCAGCGCCGAGCAGAGCACGCCCAGCAGCAGCACCCACTTGAAGAGCGAGACGGCCACGCCGAGCAGCGCGTCGAAGGATCCCAGCCCCGCGAAGCGGAAGACGCCCCGCACGAGGCGGGCGACGATGCCCGTCACGAGCAGCACCGCCACGAGCACGGCGACGAAGCCGCCCGCGGCCGACGTGTCGGCGTCGAGCCTGAGCCACGCGGCGGCCGTGCTGCCGTAGTGCCAGGCGGCCCACAGCGCCAGGGCGAGCCCCGCCAGCGAGCCGACCTGCACGACGAAGCCGCGGCGCCAGCCGCTCCACACGGCCAGGCCGAGGGCCAGCAGGACGATGAGGTCGATTGTGTTCATAGGGTTGCTTTTTCGTCTCTTTTCGCCTGCGAAGGTACGAAAAATAACCGTGACTCCGCTGTCCGGCGGTCGTTCCTTTGCGGATTTCCGGGATTCGTTGGGGCGGCGATGAGCGATGAATAAGAGAAAGGATCGTATTCATTGTCGCTTTGGCTGCGAGGGGTGCGGCTGCCGGCGGGTTTCTGGGCGAACATCGGTCGAGGCCTCTGGCTTTGTCTCTCTGCCGGCCGGGGCGGTCGTGTCCGGGGCGCGAGCCGGAAAAGGGAATCGTTCGCAAGGGTGTAGCCGAAAGTCAGCGACACGCAGCGAAGCCGCGGGCTTCGCAATGCGCAATTCATAATTACGAACGCGCACCGCCTTGGATTGCAGACCGTAGCCAGCGGAGGGCGCCGCCGAGCCTTCGGGCGAGAAGAGCAGCCCTCCGCCGGGGGTGGCTACGGGCTGCGCGGCCTGCGGCCGCTACTTTTCATTTCTTACTTCTCGACCCTGCGGGTCGTGCGGGCCGCAGCCACCCCGGGCGAAGGCCCGCAACTCTTGGCAGAGTATGCAGCCCTTCGCTGGCTGCCGCCCGAAAATAGAAAGAACCCGGCTCTTAGCCGGGCGCTGGCTACGACCCGAAAACACCGCCATTTTCAATTCACTGCCTTTCGGCCAGCAGAGCCGACAGCCCGCCCATTTTCCATTTTCAACTTTCCACTTTCAATTCGCCCCGCCTTGCCTTTACGCTCGACTTTTCGTATCCTTGGCTCCGCCCAGGATACTCCCGCTCGGCAAAACGCAAGCGAGCTTGCTTTTGCCCTCGCTTATTCGTATCTTTGGCTGCGCCCAAGATACTGCGCCTCGGAAAAAATGCAAGCAAGCTTGCTTTTTTCACTCGGCTTATTCGTATCTTTGACCTCATGATGCGATCGCTCTCCCTCGCCGCCCGCCGCGATGCCGACGGCGTCTTCACCTTCCCCGCCCCCGACCGGCCGGCGGGGCAGCGCTCCGTGCTGGGCCTGCGGACGGAGCCCATCGAGTGCCTCCGCGTGGGGTTCGTCGGGCTGGGGCTGCGCGGCCCCACGGCCGTCGAGCGCTTCACCCACATCGAGGGGGTGCGCATCGCGGCGCTGTGCGACGTCGATCCCGAGCGGGTCGAAGCTGCGCAGCGGATCCTCGCCGACCGCAACCTCCCGGCGGCGGCCGCCTACACCGGCGCCGAGGGGTGGCGCCGCCTCTGCGAGCGCGACGACGTGGACCTGGTCTACGTCTGCACCCCCTGGGATTCGCACACCCCCATCGCACTCTACGCCATGGAGCAGGGCCGCCACGTGGCCGTGGAGGTGCCGGCAGCTACGTCGCTGGCCGAGTGCTGGGCGCTGGTCGACACGGCCGAGCGCACGCAGCGCCACTGCATGATGCTCGAGAACTGCATCTACGACCTCTTCGCGCTCACCACGCTGCGCATGGCGCAGGAGGGGGTGCTGGGCGACCTGCTCCACGTCGAGGGTGCCTACATCCACCCCTTTGACACGTGGGAGCGGTGGCGCCTGGAGTTCAACCGCCGGCGCCGCGGCGACCTCTACGCCACGCACGGACTGGGTCCCGCGTGCCAGCTGCTCGACATCCATCGCGGCGACAGGCTCGACTATCTGGTGGCCGTCGACACCCCCGCCGTGGGGGGCAGTGCGGCTGCCGGGCGCCAGACGGGCGATCCGTCGTTTGCGAACGGCGACCAGACCTCGACCCTGCTGCGCACGGTGCGCGGCCGCACCGTCTCGCTGCAACACAACGTCGCCACGCCGCGCCCCTACTCGCGCCGCTATCAGGTCGTGGGCAGCGAGGGGTTCGCTGAGAAGTACCCCGCGGAGGAGTACGCCTTTTCGGCGCGCCGGATCGCCGAACTCTTTCCCGACGGCGCGGAGTGCCGGCCCAACGAATATCTCCCCGAGGCGCTGCGGCGCACGCTCGCGGAGCGGTTCCGCCACCCGATCGCCGCCCAGGTGGGCGAGGAGCGGGCCCGGAGGATCGACCCCGTGCGCGAGGGCATCAACTTCAGAATGGACTACCGTCTGGTCTACTGCCTGCGCCACGGCCTGCCGCTCGATCAGGATGTCTACGACGCGGCCGAGTGGTCGTCGATGGGCGAGCTGACAGCTCTCTCTCTCGCCCACCGCAGCGCCCCGGTGGCCGTGCCCGACTTCACGCGCGGCGAGTGGGAGCGCATCGACGGCTACCGCCACGCCTATGCCGAATAACGAACGAAAATATCATACCCCATGAACATCACCCGATTCCGGCGGCGCGAGACCTCGGAGGTCCGCATCGGCCGCACCACGATCGGCGGCGACCGTCCCGTCGCCGTGCAGTCGATGACCAACACCGACACCAACGACACCGAGGCCTCCGTGGCCCAGATCCTCTCGATCGCCCGGGCCGGAGCGCCCATCGTGCGGCTCACGGCCCAGGGGCGGCGCGAGGCGGAGAACCTGCGCGAAATCGCCCGACGCGTGCGCGAGGAGGGGTGCGATGCGGCTTTGGTCGCCGACATCCACTTCGTGCCCGAGGTGGCCGCCATCGCCGCGCAACATGTCGACAAGGTGCGCATCAACCCGGGCAATTACCGCAACGAGCACGGCGAGCTGGAGGCGCTCATCGAGCAGTGCCGCACGCGCGGCGTGGCGCTGCGCATCGGCGTCAACCACGGGTCGCTGTCGAAGCGCATCTTCGACCGCTGGGGCGACACGCCCGAGGGGATGGTCGCCGCGGCCATGGAGTTCCTGCGCGTCTGTCAGGCGCGGCGGTTCGACCAGGCGGTCGTCTCGATGAAGTCGTCCAACACGCGTGTCATGGTCGCCGCCTACCGCCTGCTTTCCGACGCGATGGAGCGCGAGGGGATGCGCTATCCGATCCACCTGGGCGTGACGGAGGCGGGCAACGGCCTGGAGGGGCGCATCAAGAGCGCCGTGGGGATCGGCGCCCTGCTCGCCGACGGCATCGGCGACACGATCCGCGTGTCGCTCACCGAGGCGCCCGAGCGGGAGGTTCCCGTGGCGCGGCTGCTGGTCGACCACTTCGCCTCGCGGCCCGGCAGCTTCGAGGTGCTCCACCCCGAGCGCTATTCGCCCACGACCTACCGCCGCCGCACGGCGGTGCAGGTGCCCGTGGTGCGGGGCGAGCGGGCCGAGGGCTTCCGCACGATCGAGGCGGTGTCGGCGAACCCCACGGCCGAGCTGCGCGCCGCGATCCTCTCGCTCGACCGCGCCGACGAGCCGGTCATCGTCCGCCGCCGCTACGACGATGCGTCGCTCGAAACGCTTGCCGTGAAGGCGGCGGCCGACCTCGGGCCGCTGTTCCTCGACGGGCTGGCCGACGGCATCCGTATCGACGCGCCGGGCCATGCGGAGGAGGCGCTGCGCGAGGTCGAGCTGATGATCCTCCAGGCGGCGCGCGTGCGCTTCTCGCGCACCGAGTATATCGCCTGCCCCTCGTGCGGGCGCACGCTCTACGACATCGAGGCGACGCTGGCGGCGATCAAGGCCCGCACGTCGCACCTGAGCAACCTCCGCATCGGCGTGATGGGCTGCATCGTCAACGGTCCGGGCGAGATGGCCGACGCCGACTACGGCTATGTGGGGGCCGCCCCCGGCCGCATCACCCTCTACAAGGGGCGCGAGGTCGTCGCGCGCAACATCCCCCAGGAGGAGGCGCTCGACCGGCTCGTCGGGCTCATCCGCGCCAACGGCGACTGGAGCGAGGCGGGGGAGTGAAGTGAGAAGTAAAAAGTAATAAGTAAAAAGTGATAAGTGGGGCTGCGCGGCACCGAATAATGGGCCGGCAGCCAGCGAAGACCGCGGCTCTGCCAAGAGTTGCGGACCTTCGCCGCCGGTGGCTGCGGCCCGCCGGCCTGCGGCCGATATTTCGCGAACGGTCTGGCGCCTTGCGGCAGACCGTAGCCAGCGGAGGGACGATCGGGGCGCGGCCTCCGGCGGCACCCCTCCCTCCTCGAGCGCGAAACACCGCGCACCCTCCCGAGGGAAGATGCGCGGCGTGCGGAGGTTTATATCTTAATGTATAGGGCTAATAGTACTTCACCTCCCGGCCCTCGATGGACGAAAGGATGTTGTTGGCCGCCGACGAGGCGCCGATGCGGAACAGGTCGGTGGTGAGCCACTCGCGGCCCAGCGTCTCCTCGACGATGGTGTAGTAGAGCGCCGCATCCTCGGCCGTGCGGACGCCGCCCGCAGCCTTGAAGCCCACGCGGCGGCCCGTCGCCTCGTAGTAGTCGCGGATGGCGCGGCACATCACCACAGCGGCTTCGGGCGTGGCCGCTACGTCGATCTTGCCCGTCGAGGTCTTCACGAAGTCGGCGCCCGCCAGCATCGAGAGCAGCGAGGCGCGGCGGATCAGCTCGGGCGTTCGGAGCGCCCCCGACTCGATGATGACCTTCAGCACGACGTCGCTGTCCAGCTCGGCGCGGATCGCCTCCACCTCGTTGGCCGCCTCGTCCCACTCGCCCGTGAGCATGCGCCCCACGTTGAGCACGATGTCGACCTCGTCGGCACCGTTCTCCACGGCCATCGCCACCTCCAGGGCCTTCACCTCCAGGAAGGTCTGCGCGGCCGGGAAGCCGCCTCCGACCGAGGTGATGCGCAGCGGCGTGCCGTCGACGGCCAGCCCCACCGTCTCGACGAACGAGGGGTAGATGCAGATCGAGGCGACGTTGGGGATGTGGGGGTATTGCAGGTTGAACTCTGCGGCCTTGCGGGCGAACTCCGTCACCGACTGCACCGAGTCGTTGCACGAGAGGGTGGTCAGGTCGATGGCCGAGTAGCAGAACTTGTAGACTTCGGCGTTGTGGTTGCGGCCGGCGATCGCGCGGATGCGGGCCACCTCGGCATCCACCTCGGCTGCGGTGGGCGCCGGAGCGTATGCGTTCAGACGGGTTGCGTATTCCATTGTTGGCGTAGGTTTCGTTTCGGTGCAAATGTACGAATAAGCGAGGGCAAAAGCAAGCTCGCTTGCGTTTTGCCGAGCGAGAGTGCGTTCGACGCAGTCAAATGTACGAATAAGCGAGGGCAAAAGCAAGCTCGCTTGCGTTTTGCCGAGCGGGAGTATCTTGGGCGCAGCCAAAGATACGAAAAGTCGAGCGTAAAGGCAAGGCGGGGCGAATTGAAAATGGAAAGTTGAAAATTGAAAATGGCGGTGTTTTCGGGTCGTAGCCAGCGCCCGGTTAGGAGCCGCTGCTGCTTGAAGAGTTCTGTCTCTGTTCTCGGCCCGTAGCCGGCGAAGGTGCTCGGGAGGCTTCGCCGACAGAGCAGCCCTTCGCTCGGGGGCGAGTACGGTCTGCCGGCCTCCGGCCGGGGCTGATAGTTGCTTTCCACCGCAGCGCCAGCTGCGCGGGCCGCAGCCTCCGGCGGCGGAGGCCCGCACTTCGCTCTCGCTCGTTCGTCCCTCCGCAGGCTGCGGTCCCCCGGCTTTTGTCTCACATGCTTGCGCACAGGTTCCCTTTGCCGGCTGGGGCGGTCGCGCCTCCGGCGCGAGCCGGCAAAGGGACGAAGCCAGAGGCTTCGACGGGCGATCGGATGGGCGATCGGATGGATGTAGGTTGGGCCGAGGAGGATGGCTGCGGCCCGCACGACCCTGCGGGCCGAGTAAGTAAAAAAGCCCCACCCCTCCGCTCAAAAACGCACAAAAAAAAGCCCGGAACCTCGCAAGGGGTTCCGGGCCGAATTTGCGGCTGAGGCCGCGAATTACTTCTTCAGGGCCTTCAGGTTGGCGTCCTTGGCAGCCTTCTGAGCCAGCTCGGGCTTCTTCGAGATGGCGCTCTTGAGCTGAGCCTCGGCGGTCTTCAGGTCGTTCTCCTTGGCGGCGATCACGGCGCGCAGGTAGTCGGCGTCGGCCGAGTTGTCCTTGGCGATGGCCTGCTTGGCGGCAGCCAGGTTGTTGTTCATCACGTCGGCGATGGCCTTGTTGTAGCCGGTCAGACCGTTGGCAGCGGCCTGGTAGTTACCCTCGGCAGCAGCCAGAGCGGCCTTCGTGTCGGCGTCGGCGGCAGCAGCGTACTTCTTGGCCTCGGCGGTGTTGCAGTTGGCCAGGTTCGAGAGCAGGAGGTTCTTGTTGATCTCCTTCGACGAGTCGAGCTTGGCAGCCTTCTCGAACGACTTGAGGGCGGCAGCCTTCTCGCCGGCCTGCGTCTGGGCTACACCGAGGTTGTTCCATACGCGGGCGTCGTTGAACTTCTTCGAAGCGGCGGTCAGGATGGCGACCTGCTGCTCGGGGGTCTTGGCCAGCGACTGAGCGGCGAAGAGGTACTCCTCCACGGTCAGCTCCTGACCCTTGTTGATGGCGTCGAGGATCTCGATGTCGGTCTTGCCCTGCAGGTCGGTGCTGTTGACGATCTGCGAACGGCGCAGCTCGGGCAGGATCTCCTTCTTCAGCTCGGCGAATACCGACGAGAGGTTCTTGATCTCGCTCTCGCGCTGTGCGGGCGAGTTGTAGAGGCTCAGCACCTGGAGAATGAGGTTCTTGTCCTTGATGTTCGACTTCTCGACCAGCTCCTTGAAGCCGTCCCAGTCCTCGCCGTAGGCTGCGGCGTCGATGTCCAGACCCGACTCCTTGAGCAGCTTGGCTACGACCTTGTGGCTCGACTCGCTGCGGGCCTTCGAGAGCTTGTCGTTGAACTTCTCGGGACCGTCGGGCGAAGCGTAGCCCTTCACGGCGATGTTCTGCGTGGCACGGTCGTTCTGCAGGTTCTTGTCGACGTTCTCCTTGAAGTCGCCCAGGTTGGCGTTCTTCTGGTTCTTCTTCGTCACGACCGACGAGTTGATGGCGTAGAGCAGATCGGTCTTGTCTACGACCGTCGTCACGCGCTTGTAGTTGTTGGCCATCTGGTCCATCAGGTCGCCGTACTTCAGATCCTTCTGAAGGGTGTTCAGACCGTAGGCTACGACCAGACCGAACTCACGCTCGATGGCCTGCTTGGCAGCGGCGTCGTTGCCGGCCAGCACGGCAGCCTGCTCCTTGGTGGGAACGGCGCCCGTGTTGAGGTTCACCAGCGTGAACTCCTTGCACTTGCCGCGGGGGCACTTGATCTCGGCGCGGAGCTGCAGTGCGCACTCGTCCATGCGGGGATCGTAGGGGAACTCCACGTGCTGCGTGTAGACGCCGCCGTTCTTCTTGTCGATGACGGTGTAGTTGTCGTCGACCTTCGAACCCTGGAGGATCTTGGGAGCGCCGGCTACTTCGCCGCCCTCGAATACGATGACGGGGGTCACCTTCACGACGGCCTTCTTGTTGAAGTAGGCCTCGGGGAAGGTCACGTTGATGTCGGCCGCTACGACGCCGTTGTTCAGCGCCAGGATCTCGGGCGTTACCGTGAGGTTGATCTCGTCGCGGTACTTGGCCATCTTCTTGAAGCAGTTACAGCTCGACAGCGCCAGCGTGGCAGCCACGAGTACAACGCTCAGTTGCATGAATTTTTTCATAGTACGTAAGGATTTTGAAGTGTTTGCTCTTGTATCTTTCTGTCCGTTAGCCGCCGGGGGCCCCGCGAGGGGGCCTTTCCGACTGCGCAAATATAGAAAACTATCGCTAATTGTGCAACAACCGTGCAGATTTTGACCGCATTTTTCGGGTCGTCGTCCGCACGAAAACGTCCGCCTATTCGTCGTGGCGGTCGCGGTGCTCGCGACGCTCGCCGCGATCGCGGCGCTCACCGCGCTCGGGACGCGGACGACGCTCGCGCTCCACGTAGCCTTCGGGCTTGGGCAGCAGCGCCTTGCGCGAGAGCTTGAGCTTGCTCGTCTTGGGGTCGATGCCGATCAGCTTGACGTCGATCTCGTCGCCCTCCTTCAGACCCGTCTCCTCCATCGTCTCGAAGCGCTTGTAGTCGATCTCGGAGATGTGGAGCAGGGCGTCCTTGCCCGGCATGATCTCCACGAAGGCGCCGAAGGCGACGATCGAGCGGATCTTGCCGTGGTAGGTCTCGCCCACCTCGGGGATCGCCACGATGGCCTTGATGCGGGCCAGGGCGCCGTCGAGGGCGGCCTTGTCGATACCGAAGATGTCGACGACGCCCTTGTTGTCGACCTCGGTGATGGTGATGGTGGTGTTGGTGGTCTTCTGGATGTCCTGGATCACCTTGCCGCCGGGGCCGATGACCGGACCGATCATATCCTGCGGGATGGTGATCTGCACGATGCGCGGCACGCAGGGCTTGTAGTCGGCGCGCGGCTCGGCGATGCACTCGGTGATCTTGTCCAGGATGTGGAGGCGTCCCTTGCGGGCCTGCTCCAGGGCTGCGGCGAGCACCTCGTACGACAGGCCGTCGACCTTGATGTCCATCTGCGTGGCGGTGATGCCGTCCTTGGTACCCGTCACCTTGAAGTCCATGTCGCCCAGGTGGTCCTCATCGCCCAGGATGTCCGACAGCACGGCCCACTTGCCCGTGGCCGAGTCGGAGATCAGACCCATGGCGATACCCGACACGGGCTTCTTGAGCTTCACGCCGGCGTCCATCAGCGCGAGCGTGCCGGCGCAGACGGTGGCCATCGACGACGAGCCGTTCGACTCGAGGATGTCCGACACGACGCGCACGGCGTAGGGGTTCTCCTCGCCCAGCGGCACCATGGGCTTCAGGGCGCGCCATGCCAGGTGACCGTGGCCGATCTCGCGGCGCGACAGACCGCGGGCGGCCTTCGCGTCGCCCGTGGAGAAGGGCGGGAAGTTGTAGTGGAGCACGAACTGCTCGGTGCCCTGCACCAGCACCTCGTCCTTGACCTTCTCGTCGAGCTTCGTGCCCAGCGTGACGGTCGTCAGCGACTGCGTTTCGCCGCGCGTGAAGATGGCCGAGCCGTGGGCCGCGGGCAGGTAGCCCACCTCGCACCAGATGGGGCGGATCTCGTCGGTGCGGCGGCCGTCGAGGCGCTTGCCCTCGTCGAGGATCATGTTGCGCATGGCCTTCTTCTGCACGTCGTCGTGGAAGTACTTGTGGATCAGCGGAGCCTTCTCGACGAGCTCCTCTTCGGTGAAGCGTGCGGCGAACTCGGCCTCCAGGGCGTCGAACATCTCGCTGCGCTCGTGCTTCATCGTGCCGCTGGTGGCGATGGCGTAGGCCTTGTCGTAGAGCTCCGCGACGATCGTCCGGCGCAGCTCCTCGTCGCTGGTCTCGTGGCAGTAGGTGCGCTTGACCTCCTTGCCGAGCTCCTTCATGAGCTCGATCTGCACGGCGCAGTGCTTCTTGATCTCCTCGTGGGCGAACTTGATGGCGCCGAGCATGACCTCCTCCGAGACCTCCTTCATCTCGCCCTCGACCATCAGGATGTTGTCGATCGTACCGCCGACCATGATGTCGAGGTCGCACTCGGGCATCTCCGAGAAGGCGGGGTTGATGGCGTACTCGCCGTTGCGGCGCACGACGCGCACCTCCGAGATGGGGCCGCCGAAGGGGATGTCCGACACGGCCAGGGCGGCCGAAGCGGCCAGACCGGCCAGTGCGTCGGGCTGAATATCCTTATCCGCCGAGATGAGGTTCACGGTGACGTAAACCTCGGCGTGGTAATCCGAGGGGAACAGGGGGCGCAGGGCGCGGTCGATGAGTCGGGCGACGAGCACCTCCGAGTCGTTGGCCTTGCCTTCGCGCTTCATGAAGCCGCCCGGATAGCGGCCGCACGAGGCGTATTTCTCCTTGTATTCCACCTGGAGCGGCATGAAGTCGGTGTCGGGTTTGGCATCCTTGGCGGCCACCACGGTGCCGAGCAGCATCGTGTCGCCCATCTTGACGACCACCGAGCCGTCGGCCTGCTTGGCCAGCTTGCCCGTCTCGATCTCGATCTGGCGACCGTCGCAGAGCGTGATCGTCTTGCGGACTGCGTTGTACAGCTTGTTTTCTTCCATTGTTATCTGATGTGTTTCCGATTGATTTTCCGATAAAATGGAGGCATCGCCGTTGCCGGCGATTGCCTCCATCTCTTCCTCGCGAACTACTTGCGCAGATTGAGCGTCTTCACGATAGCGCGGTAGCGCTCGATGTCGACCTCCTTGAGGTACTCCAGCAGCTGGCGGCGCTTGCCTACCAGGCGGAGCAGCGAGCGCTGCGTGCCGAAGTCGTGCTTGTTGCTCTTGAGGTGGTTTGTAAGGTGGCTGATACGGTACGAAAACAGCGCGATCTGGCTCTCGGGCGAGCCGGTGTCGGTGTTAGACTTGCCGTACTGACCGAAAAGCTCCTGCTTTTTCTCAGCGGTTAAATAAGCCATTGTGTTTTGAATTATTTAAGTTCCACTCTACGACGCATCCCCCTTACCGCGGATAACGCCAGAGCGTCCCGCAAAGGTACGAATATAATTGACAATTAACAATCAAGAAACGAAAATTATTCGTCTTTGCGGCGAAAGCGTGCGGGGAAATCGCGGAAAATCGTAAATTTGCCGCCAAAAAGGCGAACATGACACTTCCCAAGACCCTTCGGGCGGCGACGGCGGCCCCCGGCAAGATGCTCCGCGCGGCTTTCGGCGAGGCCCCCGGCAAGAGGCTCCGCGAGGTCTCCGGCCGCACCCTCCGCGCGGCTTTCGGCGCCGCTCTGTGCGCCCTCCTCGCGGCGGGCTGCCGAAAGCCGGCCCTCTATGTCGAGGTCGACGGCGCGATGCTCGGCACGCGCATGCACGTGGTGGCCGACTTCGACCCCGCGCGGCGCGCCGAGTTCTACGCCGCGGCCATGGCGCTCGACGCCGAGGCCAAGGCCTCCATGTCGCTCTTCGACGAGGGGTCGCTGCTCAGCCGGCTCAACCGTAATGAGACCGACTCCGTGGACCGCCATATAGCCTTCAACCTCGCGCTGGCCGACAGCGTCGGGGCGCTGAGCGGCGGCTACTACGACGCCACCGTGGCGCCGCTGGTCGAGGCGTGGGGCTTCGCCGGACGCGGGCGCGAGGAGGCCCCCGACGTCGATTCGCTGCTCCGCTTCGTGGGCCGCACGAAGGTGCGCGTCGAGGCGGGGCGCCTGCGCAAGGAGGACCCGCGCGTGCGGCTCGACTTCAACTCCGTGGCCAAGGGCTACACGGTGGATCTGCTGGCCGCCCTGGCCGAGCGCTTCGGCGCCCGCAACTACATCGTCGACATCGGCGGCGAGGTGCGCTGCCGCGGCGTCAACCGCACGGGCGGGGCCTGGCGCGTGGGCATCGAGACCCCTTTCGACGGCAACATGACCGAGGGCGAGTACCTCCAGCGGCGGCTGGCCATGCCCGAGGGCGGCCTGGCCACATCGGGCAACTACCGCCGCTTCTACGTCGATGCCGGGGGCAACAAGGTGGCCCATACGATCGACCCCCACACGGGGCGCAGCGCCCTGTCGCGGCTGCTGTCGGTCACGGTGTGGGCGCCCACGTGCGCGGAGGCCGACGCCCTGGGGACCATGTTCCTCTCGATGGGCGACCTGCGTGCCCGCGCGGCCCTCGACACGATGCCCGCGGTGCGCGCCTACTTCATCCTCGCGGGCGAGGGCGGGGAGTACGAAGAGTATGTATCGCCCGCGATGCGGGGACTGATTATGGAGTGACGCGATGAAACGAGCAGCATTTCTCTACAACGACCGCTCGGGGCGGGGCCGCATAGCCGGGCGCCTCGACGCCATCCTGGCCGTGTTCCGCGACGCGGGCTACGCGATCGAGCCCGTGCCGATCGACTTCGGCGCCAACCCCTTCGACGGGCGCGACGGGCTCGACCTGATGGTGGTGGCCGGCGGCGACGGCACGGTGAACTTCGCCGTCAACGCCATGAAGCGCCGCGGGCTCGACATCCCCATCGGGGTGATCCCCGCGGGCACGGCCAACGACTTCGCCGGGGCGCTGGGCATGTCGCGCGACGTGGCGGAGGCGGCGCGCCAGATCGCCCGGGGGCATGTGGAGCGAGTCGACGTGGGGCGCGTCAACGACCTTTGGTTCGTCAACGTCTTCTCGTTCGGCCTCTTCACGACCACCTCGCAGCGCACGCCCGACGGGCTGAAGCACCGCATCGGCAAGCTGGCCTACATGATCGAGGGGTTCAGGGAGGTGCGCGCGATGCACGCCGTGCCGCTCGAGGTGGTGGCCGACGGCGAGCGGTTCGACATACGGTCGCTCATGGTGCTGATATTCAACGGCGAAACGGCCGGAGGCTTCCACCTCGCGCGCCGCTCGTCGATCCGCGACGGGCTGTTCGAGTGCCTGATGCTCGAGAAGCGCAACGCCCTGAGCTCGGCGCTGGCCATGGGGCGCTACCTGCTGGGGGGCAATCCCCGGGTGGTGCGGCACCTCCGCGTGCGCGAGCTCGACATCGTCTCGGCCGTCGACGAGCCCACCGACGTCGACGGGCAGCCCGGGGCCGGATTCCCGCTCCACGTCGAGTGCGTGGCCGGCGGCCTGGCCGTCGTGTGCGCCGGGCAGGAGTAGGGGCGGGAGGGCTTCGCCGAAAATACTTCCGCTCGGCAAATCGGCAAAACGGAGGCCGACGCTTGCGCCGGCGCTCGCTTATTCGTATTTTTGGCTTCGCCGAAAATACTTCCGCTCGGCAAAATGCAAGTAAACTTGCTTTTGCCCTCGCTTATTCGTATTTTTGTCCCAAAAGGAATATTTGTTATGACGGTTAGCGGAAAATCCGGCGCGACGCGCGCGCGCGAAGGCCTGCGCAAGGTGTCGATCTCGCGGATCAAGAAGGAGATGAGCGACGTGTTCTATCTTTCGGACGATCTGGTCATTACCACGCTCGACGCCCAGCACAACACCACGCGCGACTACCCCGTGTCGATCGACGGCTTCTCGGCCATCATCATGATGTCGGGCGAGGCGGTGGTCTCGATCGACATGGAGAGCTACACGGTGCGCCCCAATACGGTGGTCTTCTTCAACCCCGACTCGATCATCCGCACGGTCAGGTGCTCGGCCAACGCCGCGGCCTACGTGCTGGCCTTCTCCAAGTCGTTCGTCAACGAGATCCAGATCGACCTCTCGACCTCGCTGCCCGTCTACATGCGCTTCGGCAAGGCCCCCGTGCTGGAGGTCACGCAGCAGGACGTCGACGAGATACGGCAGCTCTTCCAGCTCATCAAGACCATGCTGCGCAGCGACAAGGAGCGCTACCGCCACGAGATCATCCGCACGCTCTTCACCACGGCCTTCTACCTCATCACCGAGATCAACCAGCGCGAGAAGCCCGACGAGATGAAGCAGGGGCGCTGCGAGGTGCTCTTCAACGAGTTCATGACCCTGCTCCAGCAGCACAACAAGCGCGAGCGCAACGTCAGCTTCTACGCCAAGCAGCTCAACATCACGCCCAAATACCTCTCGTCGGTGGTCAAGGCGGTGAGCGGCAAGACCGCCGCCCGATGGATCGACGAGTCGGTGATCCTCGAGGCCAAGGCCCTGCTCAAGTACTCGGGCATGAGCATTCAGGAGATCGCCTACCACCTCAACTTCTCCACCCAGTCGTTCTTCGGCAAGTACTTCAAGCAGCACACCGGCACCTCGCCCTCGCGCTACAAGCGCAAGGGGTAGGCGGCAGGCTGCAACTCCACGGCGCGGAGTGCTGCAAACGGAAATAATAAAATCCGGCTCTTAGCCGGGGCAGCCCGCAGCCGCCCCCGGGCGAAGGGAGCTTGCGCTCGACACGGGCGGCGTCAGCCGCGCGGGCCGCAGCCGCCCCGGGCGAAGGCCCGCAACTCTTGACAGAGCCGCGGTCCTCGCTGGCTGCGTCCGAGAACAAAGAAAATCCCGGCTCTTAGCCGGGCGCTGGCTGCTGCCTGTGTGCGTTACCTCCGTTACAACCGCTCCGTTACAATAGTTACAGCCGTTACAGCCGCCCCCGCCCCTGTAACGGCTGTAACGCGTGTAACCCGGCTCGCCGCAGCCACCGTCCCCGCGTCCCCGTTCTCGGTCCGCCGCCGGCCCCGCGTCCCCGTCCCCGCCGTCCCCGCCACCGCCGTCCACCGCTCCGTCCCCGCCGCCCCGTCCCCGCGTCCGCAGCCCCCTCCTTCCGTCCGTCGCGACAATCGGAAATATATTTTTTTTACATTTTTTATCCGAAATACTTGACAAGGGGGGTCTCGGCGTCGTATATTTGCAGTGCGGAGTCTCCGCACCCGTGCACCGCGAAGATCGCAGCGGGCCGGGCATCGATCCTGTCACACCCAACCATTCCCAACCATGAACACTTCTGTATTCATACAGGAGCCGGACCGTCGTATGCACGATCGCGAGCTCCTGCGTGCGGCCGATCTTCGGGCCAGTGTCGGCGTCTACGAGATCGACCTGGCGGAGCGGATCGCCGACCCCGTTCCCGTCATCACGCTCGACGGCATGACCGTCTGCTCGCGGGGCAACCTCTCGGCGATCGTCGGCGAGGCGAAGTCGAAGAAGACCTTTCTCTGCTCGGCGCTGGTGGGCGGCGTGCTTTCGAGCTGCGGCTACATGGGTTTCGACCCCCATCCGTGCAGCGTGGTATGGATCGATACGGAGCAGGCGGAGGCCCACGTGCACCGCGTCGTCGCCCGGACCCACCGCATGGCGGCGCTCGATACCGACCGCAACCACGAGCGCCTGCACGTGCTCTCGCTGCGCGAACTGGAGCCCGCGGCTCGCGCGGGCAAGGCCTACGAGGCGATCGAGCTCTACCGTCCCGACCTGGTGGTCATCGACGGCATCGCCGACCTGCAATACAATACTAACGACCTGGAGGAGAGCGAGCGCATCGTCACCGAGCTGATGCGCCTCTCGACGCTCTACTGCACCCACATCCTCTGCGTGCTGCACACCAACCCCAACTCGGACAAGGCGCGCGGACACGTGGGTTCGGCGCTCCAGCGCAAGGCCGAGACGGTCTTCTATGTCCACCGCGTGGGGCAGGTGTCGGTCGTCGAGCCGCAGTTCTGCCGCAACGAGCCCTTCGAGCGCTTCGCTTTCCGCGTGGGCGACGATGCGCTGCCGGTGCTGTGCGACCTGCCCTCCCAGTCGGGCGAGCATCCGCTCGTGAAGCTGCTGCGCGACGAGTTCGGCGGAGGTGTCGAGCGGGCCGTCTTCATCAGGCGCGTGGCCGAGACGGAGGGCATCACCCCCACGGCCGCCAAAGTGCGGGTCACGCGGGCGCTCAAGCGGCGGCAGCTCGCCCTCTCCGACGATGCGCGCGAGGTTACGATCCCCTGGTAGGGGCCGGCCGCGTCGCGTGCGTTACACCGGTTACAGCCGTTACAGGGGCGGGGCGCACCTGTAACGGCTGTAACGGCTGTAACGGTTGTAACGGTTGTAACGGCTGCGGTGGCCGCGCGGGCCGCAGCCCCCCCCCTCGCCCTGCAAACAAAAATCCGCCCCGGGAGATCCCGGGGCGGATGCGATCGGACGGCGGGGCCGTCCGCGATGGTCGGACTGCGATTAGAGCTGCGGGCCGGCGGCTACCAGCTTCTTGCCCTCGTCGTTGCCCGTGAACTTGGCGAAGTTCTTCACGAAGCGGTTGGCCAGGTCGACGGCCTTCGTGTTCCACTCCTCGGCCTTGGCGTAGGTGTCGCGCGGATCGAGGATCTTCGTGTCGACGCCCGGCAGCTCGGTCGGGATCGTGAAGTCGAAGATCGGGAGCTTCTTGGTCGGAGCCTTGTCGATCGAACCGTCGAGGATGGCGTCGATGATGCCGCGCGTATCCTTGATCGAGATGCGCTTGCCGGTGCCGTTCCAGCCCGTGTTGACGAGGTAGGCCGTGGCGCCCGACTGCTCCATCTTCTTCACCAGCTCCTCGCCGTACTTGGTGGGGTGCAGCGAGAGGAAGGCGGCGCCGAAGCAGGCCGAGAAGGTCGGCGTGGGCTCGGTGATGCCGCGCTCGGTACCCGCGAGCTTGGCGGTGAAGCCCGAGAGGAAGTAGTACTTGGTCTGCTCGGGGGTGAGGATCGAAACGGGGGGCAGCACGCCGAATGCGTCGGCCGAGAGGAAGATCACCTTCTTGGCGGCCGGAGCCTTCGATACGGGCTTGACGATGTTGTCGATGTGGTAGATCGGGTAGGAGACGCGGGTATTCTCGGTCACCGACTTGTCGGCGAAGTCGATCTTGCCCTTGGCGCCTACGGTGACGTTCTCCAGCAGGGCGTTGCGGCGGATGGCGTTCCAGATGTCGGGCTCGTTCTCCTGCGAGAGGTTGATGACCTTGGCGTAGCAGCCGCCCTCGAAGTTGAAGACGCCGTCGTCGTCCCAGCCGTGCTCGTCGTCGCCGATGAGCTGGCGCTTGGGGTCGGTCGAAAGGGTGGTCTTGCCCGTGCCCGACAGACCGAAGAAGATGGCCGTCTCGCCCTTCTCGTTGGTGTTGGCCGAGCAGTGCATCGAAGCCATGCCCTTGAGCGGCAGCAGGTAGTTCATGTAGGAGAACATGCCCTTCTTCATCTCGCCGCCGTACCAGGTGTTGATGATGACCTGCATCTTCTCGGTGAGGTTGAAGACTACGGCCGTCTCCGAGTTGAGGCCCAGCTCCTTGTAGTTCTTGACCTTGGCCTTCGAGGCGTTGAGCACGACGAAGTCGGGCTCGCCGTAGGTCTCCAGCTCGGCGTCGGTCGGACGGATGAACATGTTCTTGACGAAGTGTGCCTGCCAGGCCACCTCCATGATGAAGCGGATCTTCAGACGCGAGTTCTCGTTGGCGCCGCAGAAGGTGTCGACCACGTAGAGCTTCTTGCCCGAGAGCTCCTCCGAAGCGATCTTCTTGAGCTCCTTCCAGGCCTTCTTCGTCACGGGCTTGTTGTCGTTCTTGTACTCGTCGGAGGTCCACCAGATCGTGTCCTTGGTGGTCTCGTCCATCACGAAGAACTTGTCCTTGGGCGAGCGGCCCGTGTAGACGCCCGTCATCACGTTGACGGCGCCCATCTCGGTCTGCTGGCCCTTCTCGAAGCCGCGCAGGCCCTTCTTGGTCTCCTCACGGAACAGCTCGTCGTAGGAGGGATTGTACACGACCTCCGTCACGCCGGTGATCCCGTACTTCTTCAAATCCAGTTTGTCCATAGTCGAATCTATTTATTTGTAAAACTTCCCGTAGGATCGGGCGCCCCGGGCGCCCGCCGGGCGGGCCCCGGGCCCACTCCGACGCGACAAAGGTAGGAAAACTTTCGGATTTGTGAAAAGATTAACAATGATAATTTTCAATTTTTTTCGGATCGTCTCCGGCGGCAGTCTATCGCTTTGACGGGTAGCGCGATAGCGCGCCGCGGGCGGTGTCTCGGAGCGCCGCGGCGCCCCCGCCGAGGGCCCCCGGGGCGGCGCCGTCGCGGGCGGGGCGGGGCGCGCGGCGGCGGGAGGGTTTCGCCGTTCGGAAAATTTTGCTTACTTTTATTGCATGGCCGGTGTCTATTTCCACATCCCCTTCTGCAAGCGCGTGTGCGCCTACTGCGACTTCTACAAGAGCGTGCGGCTCGACCGCATGGAGGAGCTGACCGGGGCGCTGGCCGCAGAGGCGCGCCGCCGCCGCGACTACCTGGGCGGCGAGCGCGTGCGCACGCGCTACTTCGGCGGCGGCACCCCCTCGCTGCTCCCGGCGGCGGCCGTCGCCTCGCTGCTGCGGCTCACCGAGGAGCTGTGGGAGTGCCCGGATGCGGAGGAGACCACGCTGGAGGCCAACCCCGACGATCTGGACGAGGGCTACCTCGCGGCGCTGCGCGAGGCGGGTGTCGACCGGCTGTCGATCGGCGTCCAGTCGTTCGACGACGGCTGCCTGAAGCTCATGAACCGCCGCCACACCGCCGCCGGGGCCGAGCGGGCCGTGCGCGCGGCGCAGCGCGCGGGGTTCGCCAACCTGACCGTCGACCTCATCTTCGGCGTCCCGGGCTACGGGGGTGACTCCCTGCGCCGCTCGCTCGACCGGGTGCTGGCGCTCGACGTGCAGCATGTCTCGGCCTACCACCTCACGGTGGAGCCGGCCACGGCCTTCGGGCGGCTGGCCGAGCGCGGCCGCTTCGCGCAGGTCGACGACGAGACGAGCGAGCGCGAGTTCCTGGAGGTGCACGAGGCGCTCTCGGGGGCGGGATTCGAACACTACGAGGTGTCGAACTACGCCCGGCCCGGGTTCCGCGCGCGCCACAACGCCTCCTACTGGCGGGGTGACAAATATATAGGTCTGGGTCCCGCGGCCCACTCGTTCGACGGTACGGACCGCAGCTGGAACGTCTCCTCGGTCGGGGAGTACCTCGCGGGCGCGGAGCCCGGGCGGGAGCGGCTCACCGGGCGCGACCGCTTCAACGAGTACCTGCTCACCCGTCTGCGCACGGCCGAGGGGATCGACCTGGATCTGATCGCCCGGAGCTTCGGCGCTGCGCGCGCCGCGCGGACGGAGCGGCTTGCGGCGCCGATGCTGCGCTCGGGGGTGCTTGCGGCCGACGGGAGGCGGTTATCCGTTCCGCCCCGCCGCATGCTGGTCTCCGATGCCGTCGTCGGGGCGTTGTTCGAGGTCGAAGAGGATGTATAAACATGTGAAAAAGAGAAATGTTAAGTTATTATTAAATTTTTTTATAAAGAACCGCCGAGGTTGGATTTAATAAATATATGTATTACCTTTGCGGTCCGATTCGTATAGTGAACGAGCGTAAATTACAAACCGATAAACAAATATGACGAATGCAAATCTGACCCCCGGCTTCCTCTTCGAGGTGAGCTGGGAGGTATGTAACAAGGTGGGCGGCATCCACACGGTCGTGGCCACCAAGGCCCAGACGGCCATGTCCAAATTCGGCGACCGCTACATGCTCATCGGTCCCGACTTCCCGCACGAGGGCTCCAATCCCGAGTTCGCCGAGGACCCCAACCTGCTGCGCGCATGGCGCCAGGCGCTCTACGGCGAGGGCATCCGCGTGCGCGTGGGCCGCTGGAAGATCAAGGGCGAGCCCATCGTGGCGCTGGTCGACTTCACGTCGCAGATCCCCTCCAAGGATGAAATTCTCAAGCAGCTCTGGGAGGAGTACCACGTCGACTCGATCTCGGGCCAGTGGGACTACGTCGAGCCGGTGCTCTTCGGCTGGGTGGCCGGTAAGGTGATCGCCTCCTACGCCGAGCACTTCTGCTCGTCGACGGACAAGGTGGCGGCCCACTTCCACGAGTGGATGACCGCCGCGGGCGGCCTCTACCTGCGCAAGTACGCCCCCTCGGTGGCCACGCTCTTCACCACCCACGCCACCGTCGTGGGCCGCTGCCTGGCCGGCAACCGCCTGCCGCTCTACGCCGATCTGGCGAAGTTTAACGCCGACGAGCTGGCCCGCCAGTTCAACGTCGTGGCCAAGCACTCGCTCGAGAAGGCCGCGGCGACCAACCTCGACGCCTTCCTCACCGTCTCGGACATCACCGCCCGCGAGTGTCGCCACCTGCTGGGCCGCGAGGTCGACGGAGTGACCCCCAACGGCTTCGAGGACGACATCGTATGGGGCGGCGCCGAGTACGACCGCAAGCGCGCCGAGGCCCGCGCGGCCCTCATCGGCACGGCGGAGGCCTGCCTGGGCGCGAAGTTCTCGACCGACCCGCTGATCGTGGGCACGAGCGGCCGCTACGAGTTCCGCAACAAGGGCCTCGACCTCTACATCGAGTCGCTCAAGCAGCTGGCCGCATCGGACAAGCTGGGCCGCGAGGTGCTGGCCTATATCACCGTGCCCGCCGCCACGCTCGGCCCCCGCACCGACCTTCAGGCCCGTCTGGCCGACCCGACGAAGGCGGTCGACGCCACGCAGGTCCCCTTCGTGACCCACTATCTGGAGCACCCGGCCTGGGATCCGATCGTCAACGCCGTGAGCGGCTCGTCGCTCATGACCCCCGACTCGAAGGTGCGCGTCATCTTCGTGCCCACCTATCTGAACGGCGCCGACGGCATCTTCGACAAGCCCTACTACGACCTGCTCGCGGGCATGGACGTGACCGTCTACCCCTCCTACTACGAGCCGTGGGGCTACACCCCGCTCGAGTCGGTGGCCTTCTCGGTGCCCACCGTCACCACCACGCTGGCCGGCTTCGGCCTGTGGGTCGACAAGATGCCCGTCCACACGGGCGTCGAGGTGATCCGCCGCGACGACTACAACGACGCCGAGGCCGCCGCGAAGATCGCCGACGCGCTGGTGCGCTTCTCGCGCCTGACCGAGGACGAGGTGGCCGCCGCCCGCGCTTCGGCCTACGAGATCTCCGAGACGGCGCTCTGGGAGCACCTCTACGCCCACTACGAGGCAGCCTATGCCGGCGCCGTGGACAGCCTGGTGGCCCGCACCAACCGCGCGCTGCTCGACGGCGGCTCGCGTACCGAGCAGATCAACTTCGTGCGCCAGCAGCTCTTCGTCGAGAAGCCCAACTGGAACCGCCTGATGGTCGAGAAGACCCTCTCGAAGCGCCTGGCCGCCCTCGAGGAGCTGTCGCACAACCTCTGGTGGTGCTGGAACTCCGACGCCCGCGACCTGATCGAGGGCATCGATCCCGAGCTGTGGGCCGCCTCGGACCACAACCCCATCGTCTTCCTCGACCGTCTGAGCACGGCGCAGATCAAGGCCCTGGAGGCCGACGAGGAGTTCCTCTCGCGTCTGGACGCCATCTACGCGCGCTTCTGCGACTACATGAACGAGAAGCCCGACCCGAAGACCACCACCGTCTCCTACTTCTCGATGGAGTACGGCCTGCACTCGTCGCTGAAGATCTACTCGGGCGGCCTGGGCATCCTCGCGGGCGACTACCTCAAGGAGGCTTCGGACAAGAACGTGCCGATGACGGCCGTGGGTCTGCTCTACCGCTACGGCTACTTCACGCAGAAGCTCTCGGCGCAGGGTTCGCAGGAGGCGACCTACGAGGCGCAGAACTTCTTCAAGCTCCCCATCTCGCCCGTGCGCGACGAGGATGGCAGCTGGCTCACCGTCTCGATCGCCTTCCCGGGCCGCACCCTCTCGGCGCGCGTGTGGAAGTGCCAGGTGGGCCGCACCGACCTCTACCTGCTCGACGCCGACTTCGAGGCCAACCTCGAGGAGGACCGCCGCATCACCCACCACCTCTACGGCGGCGACTGGGAGAACCGCCTCAAGCAGGAGATCCTGCTGGGCATCGGCGGCATCCGCGCCCTGCGCAAGCTGGGCATCAAGAACCAGGTATACCACTGCAACGAGGGCCACGCCGCCTTCATCGGCATCGAGCGCATCCGCGAGATGGTCAACCACGGCAAGCTCACCTTCTCGGAGGCGCTGGAGGTGATCCGCTCCTCGTCGCTCTTCACCACCCACACCCCCGTGCCGGCCGGTCACGACGCCTTCCCCGAGTCGATGATCCGCCAGTACATGGCCCACTATCCCGACGTGCTGGGCATCACCTGGGAGCAGTACATCAACCTGGGCAAGACCAACCCCAACGACCCCAACGAGAAGTTCTCGATGTCGGTGCTGGCCTGCAACCTCTCGCAGGAGGTCAACGGCGT
>Ga0073908_1002396_pt1 | contig 22819 bp, 23 predicted proteins | sample MucameincwithD2O_FD_65484 | JGI IMG/M metagenome (GOLD analysis project Ga0073908, IMG submission 65484) | Mouse cecum microbial communities from Vienna, Austria - Mucus amended microcosms incubated with D2O | ecosystem: Host-associated > Mammals > Digestive system > Large intestine > Cecum...
ATGAAGATAGCTGGTCCTTTGCACCCCCCATTTTCTCTTTTTGGTTGCGCCAAAAAGAGAAAACGGGCCGTGCACGGTCCAAAAGAGAAAAAGCGCTTTTACGGGGGACGAAGGGCGCGCCTGGGGCGGGTTCTCAGGTACGAATACCTGTGCCCGCGGCCCGGTGCGAGCGGGGGTTTTGGCGGGCGTTGAACCGACGCGCTCCTCTTTCCGCTGCCGCTGCCTTGGCGGTTTTTGCGGCTGGGATGTTGGACGGTTCCCGCCCCGCGGGGGCGGCAATCCGCTGCCCGCCCCTAATTTCAATTCACCGCGAAATAGTACCCTGCGCCCCGGCGGGTGAGGATATACACCGGCGACGCCGGGTTCTCCTCGATCTTCTCCCGGAGACGCCGGACCGTCACGTCTACCGTCCGTACGTCGTCCCCTACATACCCATAATTCCATACCTGCTCCATCAGGTCCACCCGGGAATAGACCTTGTTGGGATGGCTGGCCAGGAACGTCAGCAGCTCATACTCCCGCTGGGTCAGGTCAATGGCCTTCCCCGACCGGAACACCTGGTGGCTGTCCGTGTTGATGGCCAGGTCCCCTGCCACGGGCATGGCGCTGTCCGCCGCCGCGGCTCCGGAGGGGGCCGTCATGGCCGTGCGGCGGATGTTCGCCTCCACCCGGGCAATGACCTCCCGCATGGAAAAGGGCTTGGTGATATAGTCGTCCGCCCCGATTTCCAGACCCCGGACCTTGTCGTCCTCCTCCTCCCGGGCGGTGAGGAGGAGGATGGGCACGCTGTCCCCCTCCCTGCGCAGGGCCTCGCACACGTCGAAGCCGATCATCTTCGGCAGCATGATGTCCAGCAGAATCAGGTCCGGTTTTTCCTCCCGGGCTTTTCGAAGGCCCTCCTCGCCGTCATAGGCCTCCAGCGTCCGGTAGCCCTTCCGCTCCAGGTTGAAGCGCAGAATGTCCACAATGTTCTTCTCGTCCTCTACGATCAGAACGGTCTTTTCCTCCGTCATAGTTGACCTCCAAACTCACGCGCCGGAGTCCTCCGGCGGCATTACAGCTCCAGCAGAATCTTCGCCTTCAGGACGGCGGCCACGGTTTTGGCGTCCTCGATCTCTCCGCTCAGGCAGCGGCGGACCATCTCGTCGAAGGGAATCCGCTCCACATTCAAAAATTCGTCCTCGTCCAGGCGCTGTTCCTCCATCCGGAGGTCCTGGGCAAGATAGAGGTGGAGGATCTCGCCATAGCAGCCCGGGGAGGGCAGGATGCGCCCCAGAGACTCGTACTTCCCCGGCACCGCGCCGGTCTCCTCCTTCAGCTCCCGGAGGCCGGCCGCATAGGGGTCCTCGCCGGGGTGATCCAGCTTCCCGGCGGGGATTTCCAAAAGCGTTCTGCCGAAGGGATAGCGGTACTGGGTCACCGCCAGCACCTGATTCTCCCCGTCCAGGGCCAGCACGGCCACGCCGCCGGGGTGGTCCGCCACCTCCCGCAGGGCGGTGCCGCCGTTGGGCAGCTCCACCGTGTCCACATGGACGGTGACGATCTTCCCGCGGAACTTCTCCTCCCGGCGGAGGGTCCGCTCTGTCAGATCCATCTGTTCGCACATCCTCGATCATCCTTTCCAAAGGCCCCGCCTCCGGCGTCCTGCCGCTTGGGGCCGCATCCCGGCTGTTTCGTTGAGGAGATTATACCACGCCGGCGGCAAAATGAAAAGAGAGACGGGCAAAAAGTGTAGGTGTCCTTCCTCCGGACCGGGGGGCGGGACCAAAGCGGAGAACCGTTTTCGCGGAAAAACCGGAAAAATTTTCGCCTGTTCATAAAATACCACTTGTTTTTGAGAAAAGGAAGAGGTATGATGAAAAAAAGCCACAGAATATCGTGGGCGCGGAAAGGAAAGGCAACCAATGAAATGGAGGAAACGGACAGCAGCGCTGCTGGCGCCGCTGCTGCTGTTGTCAACGGCCGCTCAGGCTCGGGGACTGTTCAAGGCGCAGCCGGGGGAAGCAGGCGCCACCATTGATTTCCGGGTGGAGGCCCCTTGGGACGGGGTGGAAAAGTTGCCGGAGCTGACGGTGATCCCCAATCTGGGAGAAGAGGCGAAGACACCGGAGGGCCCCGTTTTCCCGGAGGCGGAGGACTGGCAGCTGCTGCTGGTGAACCCCTGGAACGAGCTGCCGGAGGACTATGAGGTGAAGCTGAGGGACCTGCCCGACGGCATGAAGGTGGACGAGCGGGCCTATGACGACCTCATCGCCATGCTCCAGGCCTGCCGGGACGACGGGCTTTCTCCAAAAATCTGCTCCGCCTACCGGACGGCGGCCAAGCAGACCTATCTTTATAACAACAAGATTTCCCGGCTGCGGAACGCGGGCTACAGCCGGAAGGCCGCCGAGGCCGAGGCCGGACGCTGGGTGGCCCGCCCCGGCACCAGCGAGCATCAGCTGGGTCTGGCGCTGGACATCGTGTCCTCGTCCTATCAGGCCCTGACCAAGAAGCAGGAGCAGACCAAGGAGCAGAAGTGGCTGATGGAGCACTGCTGGGAGTACGGATTCATCCTCCGCTACCCCAACGACAAAAGCGAGATCACCGGCATCGGCTACGAGCCCTGGCACTACCGCTATGTGGGCCGGGACGTGGCCCTGGACGTCCGGGACAGCGGCCTGTGCTTTGAGGAGTACTTATTGCTGCGGGAGGAAACTCTGGCGGCGGGAAAACCGGCATGAACCGGAAAGAGACGGCGAAAGCCGTCTCAGGCTGGTGAAAAGTCTTTTCGCCAGCCTGAGCAAGTTTTTCCAACCTTAATAAGGTTGGAAAAACTTATGATTGAAAACGAAAGGAACCCCTCCTGGGTTCCTCTCGTAACTCTCTTCCTTCCCGTCGAGTTGGCTTTCCTCGTTTTTTGACAGGCGGAGACGGCGAAAGCCGTCTCTCTTTTTTTGCTGTCTTGTCCAAGGTGTCTTGGATTTTTGGGGAAAAAGTCCTGAAAAATGTGGATTCTTCCGTTGAAAAGCGGCGCGGACTGGCATATAATAAACAAACGTGAAATTTTGTCTTCCATTTTACGGCAGGGTTTCGTGATCCTGCCGTTCGAGAATAAGGAGATATCAATATGCAAAATGAACACCTGAGAAATATTGCCATCATTGCCCACGTCGACCATGGCAAGACCACGCTGGTGGACGAGATGCTGAAACAGGGCGGCGCGTACCGGGAAAACCAGGAGGTGGTGGACCGGGTCATGGACTCCGGCGACCTGGAGCGGGAGCGGGGCATCACCATCCTGGCCAAGAACACCGCCATCCAGTACGGCGATACCAAGATCAACATCGTGGACACCCCGGGCCACGCCGACTTCGGCGGCGAGGTGGAACGGGTTTTGAAAATGGTCAACGGCGTCATCCTCCTGGTGGACGCCGCCGAGGGCCCCATGCCCCAGACCCGCTTCGTGCTGAGCCGGGCCCTGGAGCTGGGGCACCGGGTCATCGTCGTCGTCAACAAAATCGACCGGCCGGACCAGCGGGTCTATGAGGTCATCGACGAGGTGCTGGAGCTTTTGATGGACCTGGACGCCACGTCCGAGCAGCTGGACTCCCCCATGCTCTTTTGCTCCGGGCGCAACGGCACCGCCTCCTGCTCCCCCACCGTCCAGGGCACGGATTTGAAGCCCCTCTTCGACACCATTCTGGAATATATCCCCGCCCCGGAGGCCAACGTGGACGAGCCCTTCCAGATGCTGGTGAGCTCCATCGACTACAACGAGTTCGTGGGCCGCATTGCCATCGGGCGCATTGAGCGGGGCACGCTGCGGCAGAACCAGGAGATCGCCGTGTGCAACTACCACGACCCCGAGGCCGTCCTCCGCAAGGCCAAGGCCACGGCCATCTATGAGTTCGACGGCCTGGGCCGGAAGACCGTGACAGAGGCCTTCGCCGGAAACATCATCGCCATGAGCGGCATTCCGGACGTGACCATTGGGGACACCATCTGCGTCCCCGACACGGTGGAGGCCCTGCCCTTTGTGAAAATCTCCGCCCCCACCCTGGAGATGACCTTCTCCGTCAACGACTCCCCCTTCGCCGGACGGGAAGGCAAGTTTGTCACCTCCCGCCAGATTCGGGAGCGCCTCTTCCGGGAGACTCTGCGGGACGTGTCTCTCCGGGTGACGGAGACGGACAAGGAGACCGCCTTCAACGTGGCGGGCCGGGGCGAGATGTCCCTCTCCATCCTCATTGAGACCATGCGCCGGGAGGGCTATGAGTTCCAGGTCTCCCCCGCCCGGGTGCTGTATAAGGAGATCGACGGGAAGAAGTGCGAGCCCATCGAGCGGCTGGTGGTGGATGTGCCCGCCGACTGCGTGGGCGCGGTCATCGAGAAGCTGGGCCAGCGGAAAGCGGACATGGTGGAGATGACCCCCGTGGGCAGCCGGATGAAGGTGGAGTTTCTGATTCCCGCCCGGGGCCTTTTCGGCTACCGGAACGACTTCCTCACCGACACCAAAGGCGAGGGCATCATGGCCTCCGTCTTCGACAGCTACGCCCCCTATAAGGGCGACATCTCCCGCCGGGGCAACGGGTCCCTCATCTCCTTCGAGACCGGCGAGTCCATCACCTACGGCCTCTTTAACGCCCAGGAGCGGGGCACGCTGTTCATCGGCGCGGGTATCCCGGTGTATGGCGGCATGGTCATCGGCGTCAGCCCCCGGAGCGAGGATATGACCGTGAACGTCTGCAAGAAAAAGCAGCTGACCAACACCCGGGCCAGCGGGTCCGACGAGGCGCTGCGGCTGGTGCCCCCCCGGCAGATGAGCCTGGAGCAGTGCCTGGAGTTCCTGGCGGATGACGAGCTTTTGGAGGTGACGCCCAAGAGCCTGCGGATGCGCAAGAGCATCCTGGACCACGAGAAGCGGATGAAGGCCCTGCACGGGAAAAAGTAAACCGATGGAAAGGGAAGCGGGCCGTCTGGCGTGAGGAAAATCTGTGATTTGGATATCAAAAAATACCGCCGCGTTGCGCCGGAAACGAGTTTTCAAGGACTTTTTAATGCGGTTCAAAAACCGGCGCAGCAAAAGCCGGGGGCCTTGTGGCTCCCGGCTTTTGCTGCGCTTACCCGTCAGCCATCATCTGGCGGACTTCCTTGCGGAGCCGGCGGCGGGCAGGGTCTGGTCATACATGGCCTTGGGACTCTTTTTTTGCGGGCGCTCCCGCTTTGTGACAATATCACGGAACGATTCCGAAGGTTTGCTATAATTCATTTTATAAAACACCATGCAAGGAGGACATACGATGTCTGTTCTGAACATTCATCAAGCCAATTTTCAACAGGAGGTCCTGCGCTCAGACAAGCCCGTCCTGCTGGACTTTTGGGCCGCTTGGTGCGGTCCCTGCCGGATGGCCGCCCCAATCGTGGAGGAGATCGCCGCCCAGCGCCCCGATATCAAAGTGGGCAAAATCAACGTGGACGAGCAGCCGGAGCTGGCTGGCCGGTTCGGCGTGATGAGCATTCCCACTCTGGTGGTCATGCGGGACGGCAAGGTTGTGAGACAGTCCGTGGGGGCGCAGCCGAAGGAGCGCATCCTCGCCATGCTGTGAGGGGGTGCGGCATGAGATTCTTTGACTCTTTGCAGGGCCCGGACAGCAGCCGGGGCCTGCCGGCCCGAGCGGGCCGCACCGGCGCAAAAAATACCGGCGGCGCTGCCGCCTGCAGCGGAAAGGTGGAATACTGAAATGAAAGTTGTCATCATCGGCGGCGTGGCGGGAGGCGCTACGGCGGCGGCCAGACTCCGCCGGCTGGACGAGAGGGCGGAGATCGTCGTTTTTGAACGCTCGGGTTACATTTCCTATGCCAACTGCGGTCTGCCCTACTACATCGGGGGAACCATAGAGAACCCGGAGGCCCTGACCCTCCAGACGCCGGAGAGCTTCTTCGCCCGCTTCCGGGTGGACATGCGGGTGCGCCACGAGGTCACCGCCCTTCACCCGGACCGCAAGACCGTCTCTGTGAAAAACCTCGCCTCCGGAGAGGTGTTCGAGGAGTCCTATGACAAGCTGATTCTCTCCCCCGGCGCGAAGCCCACCCAGCCCCGCCTCCCCGGCGCGGGACTGGAGCGCCTCTTCACCCTGCGGACCGTGGAGGACACCTTCCGCATCAAGGAGTACATCCGCCGGCATCATCCCAAGTCCGCAGTGCTGGCCGGCGGCGGCTTCATCGGGCTGGAGCTGGCGGAGAACCTGCGGGAGCTGGGGATGGAGGTCACCGTCATCCAGCGGCCCAAGCAGCTTATGAACCCCTTTGATCCGGACATGGCGGCCTTCATCCACGGCGAGGTGCGCCAACACGGCGTGAAGCTGGCCCTGGGCCGCACGGTGGAGGGCTTCGCGGAGCGGGACGGCGGCGTGGACGTGCTGGTGAAGGACGAGGCCCCTCTCCACGCCGACATGGTGGTGCTGGCCATCGGCGTCACGCCGGACACCGCCCTTGCCAAAGAGGCCGGCCTGGAGCTGGGCCTCAAGGGCAGCATTGTGGTCAACGACCGGATGGAGACCTCCGTCCCCGATATCTACGCCGTGGGCGACGCCGTCCAGGTCCGGCACTTCGTCACCGGGCAGGACGCCCTCCTCTCCCTGGCGGGCCCCGCCAACAAGCAGGGCCGGATCGCGGCGGACAACATCTGCGGCGGGGACAGCCGGTATCTTGGCAGTCAGGGCAGCAGCGTCCTCAAGGTCTTTGACATGACGGCGGCCGTCACCGGCGTCAACGAGACCAACGCCCGGAAAGCGGGGCTGGACGCGGACACGGTGGTTCTCTCCCCCATGAGCCACGCCGGCTACTATCCCGGCGGAAAGCTGATGACCATGAAGGTGGTGTTCGAGCGGAAGACCTTCCGCCTCCTGGGGGCCCAAATCGCCGGCTATGAGGGCGTGGACAAGCGCATCGACGTGCTGGCAGCTGCCATCCACGCCGGGCTGACGGCCATCCAGCTCAAGGACCTGGACCTTGCCTACGCGCCGCCCTACTCCTCCGCCAAGGACCCGGTGAATATGGCGGGCTTCATGGTGGAAAACCTCTCCAAAGGCGTGGTCCGGCAGTTCCATCTGGAGGATGTGGACGGCCTGCCCCTGGACGGCAGCGTCACGCTGCTGGACGCCCGAACCGAGGCGGAGTACGGCGGCGGCCACCTGGAGGGCTTCCGCAACATTCCCGTGGACGAACTGCGGGAGCGGCTGGACGAGATCGAACCCGGGAAGCCGGTTTACGTCATCTGCCAGAGCGGCCTGCGCAGCTACATCGCCTGCCGCATTCTGGCGGGGTATGGCTATGAGACCTACAACTTCTCCGGCGGCTTCCGGTTCTACGACGCGGTGACAAACGACCGCCGCCTGATCCGGCAGTCCACGGCCTGCGGCATGGACCAATAGGCAAACGGCGCCCCTCCCCCGCTTTCGCGTGGGGGAGGGGCGCTGTTCAGCCTTGCCGGAGGCGGGGCCCGCCGCCTTCTTTTCCGCCGCGCGGCGGCCTTACGCGTCCCGCAGCGCCTTCAGCTTTTTCTCCTCCAGAAGCTCCACGGAGCCGCGGGACAGCCGGACCATGCCCTCGCCCTGGAAATAGCGCAGCATCCGGGTGACCACCTCCCGGTGGGTCCCCAGGTGGTTGGCGATGGTCTCATGGGTGAGCCTCAGCCGTGCGGTCCCCTCAATAGCGGCCTCCTCCAGCAAGAAGGCGGCTACCCGCTTGTCCATGCTCTTCCACATGATCTGCTCCACAAGCCACATGACCTCGGAGAACCGGGACGCCATGACCTCGTTGGTGTAGTTTGCCAGGGGCGCGGACTCCGCCATAATCGAGCGGTAGACCTCCGCCGGGATCACCCAGAGGTCCGTATCCTTCTCCGCCTCAATGGTGATGTCAAACTGAATGCTTTGCATCATGCAGGAGGCGGTAAACAGGCACAGGTCCCGGTCGAAGAGGCGGTAGACAGTCACCTCCCGCCCCTCCTCCGAGCGGATGCAGGCCCGCAGCTGGCCGGACTTCACCAGCAGCAGTCCGGTACACTCGCCGCCGTCGTGGAGCACGGTCCCTTTCCGAATCCACTGGCTGGTCAGGCTGCCGCGCATGCGGTTTTGCTGGGCGTCCGTCAGCTGACGCCACACGGGGAAATGGCCTGCAAAGTCCATCCCTATCCTCCCTCCGCCGGCGCGCCGGAATTCTTTGAAACCATAACTCGCGTCCATGCCGGACCGCGCGCGCCCGCTTCCGCCCGCTTTTTCCGCGCGCGGAATCTCCCTTACGCGCGGTGTTTATCCGCCGCAGCTGCCGCCGCTTCCGGAGCAGTCGTGTTTCTCCTCTCCGCAGCGGCCATGGCACCCATGATGCTCGTGATGCTCGTGGTGGCTGCACGTGGCCTCCGCTTGGTATTGCAGCGTTCCTTCTAAAAACGCCCTCACCGCGTCGTCGGCCCGGCCCGTCACGCCGCCGCAGAGCCGGATTCCGGCCTGGGCCAGCGCCGCCTGCGCCCCGCCGCCAATGCCGCCGCAGATCAGTACGTCCACCTTCCGGTCCGACAGGAACCCGGCCAGCGCCCCGTGGCCGCTGCCGGCGGTATCGGCCACCTGCTCCCGGACAATCCGCTGGTCCTCCGTGTCGTAAATCTTCATCTGACGGGTGTGTCCAAAGTGCTGGAACACCTGGCCGTCCTCATAGGTCACCGCAATTCTCATAACCGCTTCTCCTTTTTCGCATAAATTTCCCCGCAAAGCCCACCGGCAGTTTCGTCCGCAGCCGCGCTCCCGGTCTCCCCGGCAGACGCGGTAGTGCCCGCCGGCAATGGCCAGGGCCTTTCCATTCACAAGACTGTCGGAAAGCTTGAACCGGGCGCTTTCGTAAATCTCCGTCACCGTCGTCCGGGAGACCTCCATCTGCGCCGCGCACTGCTCATGGGTTCTCTTTTCGTAGTCGACCAGCCGGATCACCTCGTACTCGTCCACGGTCAGAACGACCTCCCCCGCCCCCGTCTCCGTTCGCGGGGCAAAGCCGAGGCAGTCCGGTTCCGCGCAGACCCGGCGGCAGCGGGTGGGTCTCGCCATGCGTGCAGCTCCTTTCACAAGGCATTTCCGACATATGTCGCAAATAGAGTATCACAAATCCGGCGGCCCGTCAAGTCCCCCGCCCAAGGATTTCCCTGCGGGGGCGTTTCCATACGGTTCCATTTTCTTCCGGCGCGGGACAAACCCAATCCCGGCCCTTGCTTTTTTCTCTTCCGCGCCGTATACTATAGCAAACAGTTCCGACACAATTCTGCGTGGATAGGGAGGCTGCCATGAAAAACCTGCTGTCGTTCCTTCTGGCTCTGGTCCTTTGCGTGGGGCTGGCGGTTCCGGCTTTGGCCGAAGAGGCGGAAGCGCCGGATACGCCGGCGTTTTCCGACGTGCCGGAGGGGCACTATGCCTATGAGGCGATTGCCTGGTGCGCCTCCCGGGGCGTTGCGGAGGGCTATGCCGACGGGACCTTCCGCCCCGGCGAGACGGTGAGCCGGGGGCAGTTTCTGCTGATGCTGGCCCAGGTCTTCTTCCCCGAGGAGACCGCCAGCGAGGAGGAGCGGCAGACGGCGGACCCCTGGTGCCGGAAGGAGGCACTGGTCCTGGCCAAGGCGGGCGCTCTCCAGGGCCTGGGCTGGAAGGAGTCCGAGGTCTGGCCTCACAACGTATATAAAGAGCTCACCCGCTACGAGATGGCTCTGCTGGCGTACAACCTCATGGCGGCGAACTTCCGCTCGGTCAGCACCTCCAACCAAATTGCCGTCCAGGGGCAGATTGCGGATTGGGACCAGATTCCGGAGCGGTACGCCGTGGCCGTGGCCGGCGCTTTTGCCAGGGGCATTGTCACCGGCTATGCCGGGGGGACCTTCAGCGGCGGGGAAGCGGTGAACTCCGCCCAGGCCTGCGTGGTGATTCACCGGCTGGTAGAGTTCCTGGGCATCGCCATGGCCCCGGCGGACTAAGCGCCGCAGATCGGAAAAAGCGCCCCGGCGGGTGGATACCCGCCGGGGCGCTTGGTTATTCCGCTGGTTTATTTTGCGGGGAGCCTCAGCCCTGGCAGACGGGGACAATCCAGCCCTTGGTGTCGGGAATCTTGCCCCACTGCATGCCGGTCATGGTGTCATAGAGCTTCTGGGTGACGGGGCCGATCTTTCCGTCGTTGATGAAGACCTTGTCGTCTTTCCAGTCCAGCTCCTTCACCGGGGAAACCACGGCGGCGGTGCCGGTCCCGAACACCTCCTCCAGCTTGCCCTCGTGGCCCGCCTTCATCACGTCCGCGATGGCCAGGGGGCCCTCCACAACCTCATAGCCCCAGTCCCGCAGCAGCTCGATGCAGCTCCGCCGGGTAACGCCGGGAAGCACGGTGCCCGTGCAGGCGGCGGTGTAGATTTTCCCGTCGATCTTGAACATGATGTTCATGCTGCCCACTTCCTCGACGTACTTCTTCTCCACGCCGTCCAGCCACAGCACCTGGGCGAAGCCCTTCTGCTCCGCCAGCTCGCCGGCCTTGATGGACGCGGCGTAGTTGCCGCCGCACTTGGTGAAGCCCGTCAGGCCCGGGGCGGCGCGGATGTACTCGTCCTCTACGTAAATGCGCACCGGGTCGATGCCCTCGGCGTAGTACGCGCCGGAGGGGGCGCAGATGACGCAGAAGGTATAGTGCTTGCTGGCGTGGACGCCCAGGCCGATGTCGGTGGCAAAGACGAAGGGGCGGATGTACAGGGAGGTGCCGTCGGCGTGGGGCACCCAGTCCTTCTCCAGCTCCACCAGGGCCTTCACCGCCTGGATAAAGTCGTCCACGGGAACCTGGGGGATGCACATACGGTCGGAGGACTCCTGCATCCGCTGGGCGTTGCACTCCGGGCGGAAGAGCTGAATCTGATTGTTCACGGAGCGGTAGGCCTTCATGCCCTCAAAGAGCTCCTGGGCGTAGTGAAAGACCACGGTGGCGGGGTCCATGGGGAGGGGGGCGTAGGGGACGATGTGGGGGTCGTGCCAGCCCTGTCCGTCGGTGTAGTCCATCAGGAACATGTGGTCCGAAAAGATTTTGCCAAAGCCCAGCTTGCTCTCATCGGCAGGCTTGGCCTTGGGGGCGGCGTTCTTTGTGATTTTGATATCCAGCATGGCGAACACTCTCCTGTTTTGTGTATTGGGGGCGCGGCCCCCCGCCGGGTATGGCAGACGCCGGACCCGGTTTTGCGCTTTAAACGATTATATGCTTGCCCGGGGGCAAAGTCAAGCGGCAAAGGGAAAAACCATTCTCCGCTCCCCTTCCGGAGCCGGGAAAGGGGGAGGGGCCGGAGCCCTCTCCCCCTGAAACGCTTTAAAGACGCCTGTCAGGCGGGTTTTCCGCACTCCATGCCCCGGTTCAGAGCCTCCAGATTCAGCGGGACCAGCTTGGCCTTCTTGCCGGTGAACATCCCGGCGATCATGCGCTCGATGGTCGCCCGCTTCAGCGCGCCGGTGGCGCCGATGTACGCCCCCAGCATGACCATATTGGCCACCTTGGCGTTGCCCAGCTCCGCCGCGATCTCGTCGCAGGGGACGTACACGGCCTTCACGTCGTCCCGGGCCACCTTGTCGGGGATGATGCTGCTGTTGACAAACACCGTGCCGCCGGGGGCGACGCGGCGCTCAAACTTGGCCAGAGCGGCCCGGTTCATGGCGATGACCTCGGTGGGCCGCTCCACCAGGGGGGCGCCAATGCGCTCGTCGCTGATGATGACCGTGCAGTTGGCGGTGCCGCCCCGCATCTCGGGGCCGTAAGAGGGAACCCAGGAGGCCTCCAGGTCTTCCTCCACGGCGGCCTCCACCAGGTTCTTGCCGATGGACATGACGCCCTGACCGCCGAAGCCGGACAGAATGACTTCCTTTTTCATCTCACATCGCCTCCGTATCCTTGATGACCCCCAGGGGATAGTACGCCGCCATGTTCTCCATCAGCCACTGGTTGGCCTCTTCGATTTCCATGCCCCAGTTGGTGGGGCATGCCGCCAGAATCTCCACAAAGGTGAAGCCGTCCCCGGCCATCTGGCGCTGGAAGGCCTTGCGCAGGGCCTTCTTGGTCTTATTCAGATGAGGGATGTCCGTGACGCAGACCCGCTCGGCATAGACGCAGCCGTCCAGGGTGGACAGCATCTCGGCCACCCGGATGGGCATGCCCGCCTGCTCCTTGGTGCGGCCCAGGGGGGCGGTGGTGGCCTTCTGACCGATGAGGGTGGTGGGGGCCATCTGGCCGCCGGTCATGCCGTAAATGGCGTTGTTGATAAAGATAGTGGTGAACTTCTCCCCCCGCATGGCGGCGTGGACAATCTCCGCCGCGCCGATGGAGGCAAGGTCCCCGTCCCCCTGGTAGGTGAAAACCGGCTGGTCCGGATGGGTGCGCTTAACCGCGGTGGCCACCGCCGGGGCCCGGCCGTGGGCGGCCTCGATGGTATCGAAGGAGAAGTAGTTCCCCGCGAAGACGGCGCAGCCCACCGGGCAGACGCCAATGGCGGTTCCCAGGGCGTCCATCTCCTCCAGCACCTCGCCGATGAGCTTATGTACGATGCCGTGGGCGCAGCCGGGACAGTAGTGAAGCTCCGTGTCCTGGAGGCCCTTGGTCTTCTGATAAATCGCCGTCATCTCACTTGACCTCCTTCCAGGCTTCCAGCGCCGCCTTCTCAACTTCGGACACGCCGGGGATTGCGCCGCCGCAGCGGCCGTGGAACCGCACGGGCTTCCGCTCCGCCACGGCGAGGTTCACGTCGTCCAGCATCTGCCCCAGGCTCATCTCCACGTCCAGGAAGACCTTTGTGGTCTCCAGCGAGGCGATTTCCCGCAGCCGGGCGTAGGGGAAGGGCCACAGGGTGACGGGGCGGAACACGCCGGCCTTGACGCCCTGCCTGCGCAGGTTCTCCGCCGCCGTCTGGGCCACACGGGAGGGGGTGCCGTAGGCCACGAAGACCACCTCGGCGTCCTCCAGCAGAATTTCCTCCCAGCGGCACTCGTTCTTCTCCATTTCCGCCGTCTTCTCCGCCAGCTCCAGGTTGTGGGCCTCGCAGGAGGGGGCGTCGATGAGCAGGGAGGTGATGAAGTTGCTGTGGTCCCGGTCTCCCCGGCCGCAGGCCGCCCAGGTCTTCTCCGGCAGCGGGCGGGGCGTGCGCTCCTTCCAGACGATGGGCTCCATCATCTGGCCAATGAGTCCGTCCGCCAGCAGGACCACGGGGTTGCGGTACTGGTCGGCGATGTCAAAGGCCTCCTGGGTCAGGTCCACCGCCTCCTGAATGTTGGCGGGGGCCAGGACCACGGTGCGGTAATCCCCGTTGCCGCCGCCCCGGGTGGCCTGGTAATAATCCCCCTGAGCGGGCTGGATGGACCCCAGGCCCGGGCCGCCCCGCATGACGTTGACCACCACGGCGGGCAGCTGGCAGGCGGCCATATAGCTGATGCCCTCCTGCTTCAAACTGACGCCGGGGGAGGAGGAGGAGGTCATGGCCCGCACGCCGGAGGCCGCCGCGCCGTAGACCATGTTGACGGCGGCCAGCTCCGACTCCGCCTGGACGAAGACGCCGCCGCTCTGGGGCATATGGAGGGACATGTACTCCGGAATTTCGTTCTGGGGGGTGATGGGATAGCCGAAGAAGCAGCGGCAGCCCGCCCGAATGGCGGCCTCAGCGATGGCCTCGCTGCCCTTCCAGATTTCTCGTTTCATGGGACGCGGCTCCTTTCAGTCTTTTTGAATGGTAATGATGGAATCCGGGCACATCTTCGCGCAGCTGGCGCAGCCGATGCAGGCGGCTTCCTCCGTACAGGACGCGGGGTGGTAGCCCTTCACGTTGGTGCCGCTCTCCAGGGTCAGGATGTGCTTGGGGCAGACGGCGACGCAGAGCCCGCAGCCCTTGCAGCGGTCCTGGCGGAAGGTGAGGTGAATGGCCATGGCGCAAAATCTCCTTTCCTCTCTTACTTTTATTCCCAAGGTTTTTTCATCCGAATCACAAGGGGGAACAGCGGCAGGTCCTCCAGCGCCTCCTGAAACCGGGCCTCCGCCGCGTGGCAGACCAGGGGGATGCCCGTCCTTCGGGAGACCTCCTCCGCCAGAACCGCGCCCTCCCGAACCTCCTGGGGCGTGGTCTCGCCACAGAGGTGGGTGTTGTTCACAAGGCCCGTGCAGGAAAGGCCCGTCACGGCCTCGATGGCCCGGAGGCAGACGATGCTGCTCTCCGCCCCGCGGACCTCGGGACGGTTGGCGTTGAGGATGTAGAGGAGCTGGTAATCCTCCCGGAGGATCCTGGCCCGGTAACGGGCCAGCACCCGGGCCCCGGCGGGGTCCCCGCCGATGTCCAGCACGCCCCGGACCGTCCGGTCCTCCAGCACGGAGAAGAGCTCCGCCGGAAGGGCGGGCACGTCCGCGTCCGTGCAGGTCTGGGAGGTGGCGATGAGCCGCACCCCCGCCTCCTCCAGCAGGGGGCGGCGCTCCCGGCTGCGGAAGTAGGGGTTCACAATGTCCAGGTCCGCCAGGGAGACCTGGGCCCCCTCCCCCGCCAGGGCCAGCGCCAGGTTCACGGCGAATTCGGTTTTTCCCGTGCCGTAGTGCCCGGCCACCAGGGTCAGGCGGTGGGGAAAGCGCTCCAGAGCGGTCAAGGCGGCCCCTCCTTCCAGGAATTAGTAAATAAGTTGTCTATTTTGCCTCTGCGTTGTATGATGTCATTTTATACTAATTCGCATCGTCTGTCAAGAGACTTCTTGTTTTTTCCAGCAAAAAGCGGTATAGTACGGGTGTGGGCGGGCCAGCCGAACCCTGCCGGCGGGATGTTCCCGCTCCCCGGCGGTTCCCCGGGCCTTAGAGGCGGCCCCGTTTCCGGCACGGCAGACTTTTGACGGAACAAACCACGCCCGGCGTGTCCGCCGGAGGATGGAGGAATATGTTATGGAAGGCAAACGCGCCAAGCTGTCGGAGCAGACGGCGGACCGCATGTACGAATGGATTGTGGAGGAGCGCCGCTACCCTCCCGGCAGCAAGCTGCCCAATGAAAACGAGCTCAGCGAGGCGGTGGGCGTCAGCCGCACCACCCTGCGGGAGGCCATCTCCTTTCTGGTGGCCCAGGGGGTGCTGGACATCCGCCGGGGCAAGGGCACCTTTGTGGCGGAAAAGCTCCCCACCCCCGGCATGGACCTGACGGCCCTGGCGGGCATCCGCTCCCGGGTCCGGGCCAAGGACCTTTTCGAAATGCGCCTGATCTTCGAGCCCGCCACCGTCGCCCTGGCCTGCCAGCGGGCCAGCGACGAGGAGCTGGAGCAGATCCGAAAGAAGGCGGACCGGGTGGCGCGCATCGCTGCCGAGGGGGGCAACTGGCCCCTGGCGGACCAGGAGTTTCACTGGGCCATCATCAAGGCGTCCCACAACGAGTATATGCGCCGGCTCTATCCCATCATCAACAGCGCCGTGGACGAGATCATGCAGATCTCCCCCAGCCGCCAGCAGATGCAGGACCTCGCCCTGGGGGACAACCTCCTGATCCTGGACTTCCTGCTCAAGCGGGACGAGGCCGGGGCCCGGGACGCCATGAGCATTCACATGAAGCACCTCATCAACACCCTCCAGGAGTGAGGGGTGCAGTTTTTACAAAAATGCCGGCGTTATTGACAAAAAGTGTCGGCGTTTTTTATATGATTTACCGACGGTTTTCCAAAGGACTGCCGGTTCCTTTTGCCGAAACCTACAATTTTTTTGGCCGCATTCACAAATTGTACACAAATTTATTCAAACCCTCTTAACAAATGGAATGGGAAGGTGTATAATGCAACCGCACAGTAGGGGGTTCCTTCGGGAGCGTCCAATCTGACACAAGCGGAAAGGCCCTGTATGGAGAGAACGCCCCAAGAATGCTTTGACAAGCTGATGAACGCCTATTCCCATCATTACGATATTACCAGGGACGTCCGGGCGGAGGGGCTCCGGTTTCCCGCCATGGCCCACTACTTTCTGCGGGATGAGCATTACCTGGTCCGCCGGGATAAGCAGTTCTACGCCACGGAGCAGCACGACTACACATATTTTTATGTGACGGACCACCTGGACGCCGCCGGGGCCAAGGACTTGGCCGGGCGGACTCTTCAGGCCGGGCTGGCGCAGATCAAGCCCCATAAGGAGCATATGAGCTCCTTCGTGACCCTGGTGGTCCTGGCGCAGACCCTGGACCCGGAGGCGAAGAAGGTCCTGAAGCGGACCCGCTTCCACAAGAACTACAGGCTGGCACTCCATGGCTGGATGGAGTATCACATAGCCGCAATGGAATGTTCCACCCGAACGTTCCTCTCCAATCCAGCCGGGAGGGGAGCCCGCAAAACCCTGGAGGCGAACTTCGCCGCCAAATGACCCTGGGGGCTCCGCCCCCGAAATCAAGAATCATGAAAGAGGGAGAGTGTTTTCATGAACGGATTGGTACTTCTTATCATCAGCGTCGCCGTACTGGTCTGCGGCTATCTTTTCTATGGCCGCTGGCTGTGCAAGCAGTGGGGCGTCGGCGAGCTTGACAAACCCACCCCGGCTCACGCCCTGGAGGACGGCATCGACTACGTCCCCGCCAAGGCCCCCATTCTGATGGGCCACCACTTCTCGTCCATCGCCGGCGCGGGCCCCATCACCGGCCCCATCGGCGCCGCCGGCTTCGGCTGGCTCGCCTGCACGCTGTGGATTCTGGTGGGCGGCATTTTCTTCGGCGGCGTCCATGACTTCGGCGCCCTGTTCGCCTCCGTCCGGCACGACGGCAAGTCCATCGGCGAGATCATTTCCACCAACATGAGCAAGCGGGCCAAGACCCTGTTCCTGATCTTCGCCTACCTGACCTTAATTCTGGTCGTCGCGGCCTTCGCCTCCATCGTGGCGGGCACCTTCGGCGCCACCTTTACCGAGGCGGGCGCGGTGGATTACGCCGCCTCGGAGGCCAACGCCCGGGTGGCCATGGTGTCCCTGCTGTTCATCGCCATCGCCATCGTCTTCGGCTTCCTGGTGTACCGCCGGAACGCCCCTATGGGCGTGGCCAGCGTCATCGGCGTCGTCGCCATCGTGGTCATCATCGCCGTCGGCATGAACTTCCATCCCATCTATCTCTCTTCCTCCTCCTGGATGTGGATCTGCGGCGTTTACATCGCCATCGCCTCCGTCACCCCCGTCTGGATTCTGCTTCAGCCCCGTGACTATCTGTCCAGCTTCCTGCTGTACGCCATGCTGGCCCTGGCGGTGATCGCCGTGTTCCTGGCCCATCCCTCCATGGACAGCCTGCCCGCCGTCAACACCTTCGTGGTGACCAACGCCGAGACCGGCGCGGGCAACCCCATCTTCCCCGTGCTCTTCACCACCATCGCCTGCGGCGCCATTTCCGGCTTCCACTCCCTGGTCTCCTCCGGCACTACCTCCAAGCAGCTGGACAAGGAGATCGACGCGAAGCCCATCGCGTACGGCGGCATGCTTCTGGAGTGCGTGCTGGCCATCCTGACCCTGTGCGCCGTGGCCTATGCTTACAGCTGGAACGCCGCGAACCCCGACGCCGCCCTGAAGGGCGCCACCGCCATCTTCGGCGGCGGCCTGGCTCACATGATTGACGATTCCATCCCCGGCACCTACAGCATCCTGTACACCCTGCTGGTGCTGACCTACTCCGCCTTCTGCCTGACCTCTCTGGACACCGCCACCCGTCTGGCCCGGTTCATGTTCCAGGAGTTCTGGCTGGATTCCAGCAAGGGCGAGACCCCGGAGAATGTCACCGGCTATAAGAAGGTCCTCTCCAATATGTACGTCTCCACCGGCATCACCGTCGTCTTGGGCGTGCTGCTGGGCCTGAACGGCTATGAGAAGATCTGGGCGCTGTTCGGCTCCGCCAACCAGCTGCTGGCGGCCCTGGGCCTGCTGGCCGTGGCCACGTGGCTGGGCAACATCGGCAAGAACAACAAAATGTTCCTCATCCCCATGGGCTTCATGCTGGTGGTCACCATCTGCTCCCTGCTGGTCAACACCAAGAACCAGATCGGCGTGATCTCCGCCGGCGGCGCGGACTGGGGTCCCTATGTCCAGGCCATCCTGGGCGTGCTGCTGGTGGTTCTGGCGGTCATCCTGGCCATCGAGGGCATCGCCACCATCGCCCATCCCAAGAAGAATCAGAAGGTCTGAGCGGCCCTTTGGGCGGAGTGCCAGTCTCCGCCGGGCGCGCAGCCTGTTGTTCCGGATGAAAAGAAGAAAAGGACCCGGCGGGAAGTTTCCGCCGGGTTCTTCTTTTTCCGCCGTGCAGACCGTATTTCCCGCCGCCGACAGTTTCCCCATGTTTTTTCATGGGCGCTCCTGTAGAATGGGACAAATTGGAAGGAGGCGGTCCCATGGGGACTTATGAGGAAAAGCGGGTGCTGCGGCTGCGTGTGGAAGCCATCCGCCCCAATCCCCGCCAGCCCAGGCGGCTGTTTGACGAGACGGGTCTCCGGGAACTGGCGGCATCCATCCGCCGTCACGGCATTTTACAGCCCCTGGTGGTCCGCCGCCGTCCCGACGGCTGGGAGCTGGTGGCGGGGGAGCGCCGGCTTCGGGCGGCGCGGCTGGCGGGGCTGGAGACGGTGCCCTGTGTGGAGGCGGAGGTGGACGAGCGGGAGTCTGCTCTGCTGGCCCTGGTGGAAAACTTGCAGCGCCAGGACCTTCACTACTTCGAGGAGGCCGCCGCCATCGCGGATTACCTCCGCCGCACCGGCATCACTCAGGAGGAGGCCGCCGCCCAGCTGAGCCGGTCCCCCTCGGCGGTGGCCAACAAGCTGCGGCTGCTGCGCCTGTCCCCGGCCTGTCAGGCCCTTTTGCTGGAAAAGGGCCTGACCGAGCGCCACGCCCGGGCCCTCCTCCGGCTGGAGGACGAGGAGGAACGGCTGGCGGCGGCCCGGCGGGCGGCGGACAAACAGCTGAACGTGGCCCAGACGGAACAGTACATCGAGCGCCGCCTTGAGCAGCTTCAGTCCTCGCCTCCGGCGGGGCGGCGGACCTATATTCTCAAAGATGTGCGCCTGTTTATAAACAGTGTGGACCGGGGACTGCGCATCGTCCGGGACGCGGGGGTGGACGCCCAGTGCCTCCGGGAGGACACGGAGGAGGAGATCGTCATGACCATCCGCATTCCCCGGCATCCAAAGGGCTGAGGGGGCCGGAATCCTCCGGAGGCCCGTTTTTCTTGTTACTGGATTGTAATCTCTTTTTCTGAGAATCTGTGTTAGAATATCCTGAGAGTAAAACGGCCCGTTGTGTGGGGCCGCTTTTCAAGACCCTAGCAAGCAGGAGGGACTTTCTGTGGAACAGATGACAAAGGAGCATACAACGACGGGAGGAGCCCGGGTGAAAAGCGGCGGCGCCGCCCCGGTGATCATTGCCCTGGCGCTCACCGCCGCCATCATGGCGGGGGCCTATGCCGGGCTTTGCGCCTGGGCCGGGTCCCGGACCACGTTTTATCCGAAGGAAACCATCAGCGGCGTGCCCGTGGGGGGATTGACCGTGGAGGAGGCCGCGCAGGTGCTGGCGGGCGCCCTGCCGGAGCAGAGCATCGCCGTCTCCTCCGCCCAGGACCCCGTTAAAGAGGGCTGGACGGAGGGCGCTTCCGCCTCCGTCACGCTGGAGGACCTGGGATACACAGCGGAGCAGTGCGGCGGCATCGCCCAGCGCCGGTTTGAGGAGCAGAGCGCCGCCCCTTTCCTCAGCCGGGGGGCCCAGGTTCTTTCTGTTTTGACGGATTCCACCCCCCAGGGGCTGACCGCCCAGGACCGGGACGGCGCGCTCTTTCAGGAGGGGGTCTCCCGTCTGGCGGAGGCCCTTTCCCAGCAGCCCCTGGACGGATCCTTCACCGTGGAGGACAGCGAGATTCTGCTGACCAAGCAGGCCAACGGACGCACCATCGGTCAGGAGACCCTGGCCGCCGCCCTGGAGGAGGCCCTGGCCGCCAGCCAGTGGGAGATTCAGGTGGAGCTCACCACCCAGGAGGCGGTCCCCCTCTCCATTCAGGAGGTTCACGACGCGGTCTCCGGCGAGGTGAAAAATGCCTCCTATGACGCCGCCTCCGGCGCCATCGTCCCCGAGCGGATGGGGGCCTCCTTCAACACGGTGTCCGCCCAGCGGGCGCTGGACGCCGCCCTTCCCGGCGAGACCATTTCCGTTCCTGCCGACATTCAGCATCCGGAAATTACGGCGGCGGAGCTGAAGGACGTTCTCTTCCGGGACCTTCTGGGGGAGTGCACCACTCACGTCGGCGGCACCGCCGCCCGCATCTCCAATGTGCGCCTGTCCTCCGCCGCCTTTGACGGGACGGTGCTCAACAGCGGGGACATCTTCTCCTACAACGAGACCGTGGGCCAGCGGACCGAGGCCAAGGGCTATAAGGCCGCCCCCGCCTACGTCCAGGGGGAGACCGTGGATGAGATCGGCGGCGGCGTGTGCCAGCCCTCCTCCACGCTGTATTATGCCTGCCTCCTGGCCAATATGGAGATTACCGAGCGCTACGCCCACCGCTACATTCCCGCCTACATCACCCGGGGCATGGACGCCACGGTCTCCTGGGGCGGGCCGGATTACAAGTTCACCAACAACACCAAGTACCCCGTCAAGATCGTGGCCAAGTATGAAAACGCCTATCTCACCGTCCAGCTCTGGGGCACCAAGACCGACGACCTGACGGTGAAGATGACCTATGAAACCCTCTCCACCACACCCTTTGAGGAAGTGGAGCAGGAGGACCCCTCTCTCGCCCCCGGCGCCCGGCAGGTGAAGGTGACGCCCTACACCGGCTATAAGGTCCGGACCTACCGCAATGTCTTCGACAGCAGCGGCAATCTGATCTCCAGCGATGTGGAGGCTATCAGCGATTACAAACACCGGGACCGTCTGGTGCTGGTGGGTCCCCCCAAGCCCGCCGCCCCGGCGGAGGACACCCCTGCGTCCAACCCGGTACCCGGCGTGCCGGTGGAGCCGAATCCCGGCGTCCCCGCCGATACCGAGGAGCCGGAGAACATCCCGGCCGCGGGACCCGCCGAGATTCCCGCGGAGCCGGAGACTCCGGAGGAACCCCCCGCCGTGGTGGTGATTCCGCCCTCTGAGGAATAAAGGCAGTCCGCGCCTCTTAAATGGGTATCCGTAAAACAGCAATCCGGATAAATTACGGTTACGGCATCTGTCAGACAGGATTGGGCACGAAAGATGGGCGGAGAATGGATAAAATTCCATTCTCCGCCCACTTTTTCGTTTAACCGCCTGATTTATCGCTTTTTCCGTTTACGTCTCTGCGGAGCAGAAGCCTTGCCCCGCTTGCTGATGTGTTTCTTTATCTGTTAGGATTTGTTCAGAATCCCTATCAGGGTCACAAATTCTTCCTGCGTCAACGTATCATAGTCAATCGCAAGCTGTGATAGGAGCACTTTTGCTATCGTTTCTTCTGTACTTCCTTCGCGACTAAGAGCGCGTTCCGGTTGATGTGCCGCTTTCTCTGCTGGTGATTCTGTATCGACATCAGCAGTAATGATATCGGCTCTGTGTGCCTCCCGAATATCTCGGAGGATGGGCCGCAAATCCTCAAAAATCGTATAGGCAATATAATCGTCTTCATCCACCCGGGCAAGCAATGTGCGCATATCCAATTCATTGTTATCCAAGCCCTCGCGCTCCATCACCACCTTACGCTGGGCTTTGAGCATTGCGTTGGTATCGCGGATATGCGTACTGGCGATTCGATCAACATATATTTCGAGGTCAACCATAAGCCGCCGGAAATCTCCACGAACAGCAAACTCACAGAGCAGCCGGTTGTGAATCTTGCCGGAGTAATTGTTTGTACCGCGGTTATGGCCGGCGAAGCAGGCGCTGCCCGCCTGATTGACCAGCCCGCCGCTGAGAGCACCGGGGACGAGGTTGGAGGGCAGGCACTCGCCGCTGCCGGGGAGGTAGCGGGTGGGGGTCCCGAAGCCGGGAGCGGCCAGGGCCGTGTTCTTGCTCCGGTCTACGTTGGGGTTTTCCCACTCGCAGATGGTATCATCGCTGGTGGGCTGGCCGAACAGGTAATCCTCCGGCGCGTCAAAGTCATACTCCAGGGCGCTGGCCTGTGTGAGGCAGAAGGCGCACAGCATCATGGCCGGCAGAAAACTTCGCAGTTTGGACACCTCCCCGGTGTAGTTGGCGCTGACGGTATAGCCGGTGGCGTAGCGGCTGGCGGTGGCGGTGTAACGACTGACGGGATTGCCCTCTCCATCGATCTCCGTGGATTCGCTCCGCTTCACATCCCCCAGGGTCAGGGTCTTGCCCTTGTCCTCGATGGTCTTGGGGGTGAGGCTGGGATAAATCGATCGCCAATACCGCTAAGAAACCGGAGACTGCTTTGAAAATCCAACTTCTTTCTTCTTTTATTGACTATGATCTTTAGGTTTTCTGCATATTGCTCGACTATATCACGGCGTTTTTGGGCTGCGTCTCGTTTATCTACACAAGGTTCCCCGCTCCCCATGAGCGCATGATCGAGGATGATGTGTTTGAGAAGGTCCGGGTGATCCGCCGCAGAGGCACCGCATGACCCGCACCGGCAGGAGCAGTATCTTTTCCGGGCTGGTCTATTGTGCTGACTGCGGCTCCAAGATGCAGTGCGGTTCTTCCAACAACGGCGACTTCTCTCAAGACTTCTTCGACTGTTCCCTGCACAAGAAGAACAGGGAGAAATGCGGCGGCCATTTTATCCGGGTGAAGGTTCTGGAACGTATGGTTTTGAAGCATATCCAACTGGTGACGGACTACATTCTGCGGTATGAGG
>Ga0073908_1002405_pt1 | contig 22750 bp, 18 predicted proteins | sample MucameincwithD2O_FD_65484 | JGI IMG/M metagenome (GOLD analysis project Ga0073908, IMG submission 65484) | Mouse cecum microbial communities from Vienna, Austria - Mucus amended microcosms incubated with D2O | ecosystem: Host-associated > Mammals > Digestive system > Large intestine > Cecum...
ATCACATCCGCCCTCACAGCTATAATGGATACCGCACCCCTTATCAGGTACGGTTTGCATCTTAAATTAAAAGCTGATTTTTTTAGTCATAAGCGTTACAAAAATGCTTGACCACAACAATCAGACCCATAGAGGGACGAGGCCAGGGCGGCAGCGTCCCTTTCCGGTTATGGCATGGCTTGGAACAGAAGGGAAAACGATGAAGATTCGCCGGGAGACAGATGGAGGAGTATGGAAAGGTTAGAGGGATACATAGACCACATCATTTTCCGTAACAGTGACAATGGCTATACGGTAATGGTTTTAGTGACGCAGGATGGAGAGGTGACCTGTACCGGAACACTTTCTTATATTGGGGAAGGGGAAAAGGTTGCGCTTACCGGGCAGTATATTGCTCATCCATCTTACGGAGAGCAGTTCAAAATTGAGTCTTATAGTATACAGACTCCGGAGGATGAGGAATCCGCGGAGCGCTATCTCGGTTCAGGAGCGATTAAGGGAGTCGGAGCGGCTTTGGCAGCCAGAATTGTACGCCATTTTGGCGGCGATACGTTTCGGATTATAGAGGAAGAGCCGGAGCGGCTTGCTGAGATCAAGGGAATCAGTGACCGTAAAGCCCGAGAGATTGCGGAGCAGGTGTATGAAAAGCGCGATATGCGCAAAGCAATGATTTTCTTACAACAGCTTGGCATCACCACATCGCTTGCTGTAAAAATATACGAAAAATACGGAGCGGAGATCTACCGCGTGATTCAGGAAAATCCATATCAGCTTGCAGATGATATTGGCGGTGTCGGCTTTCGGATTGCAGATGAGATTGCAATGCGCGCAGGGATTCAGGCAGATTCGGAGTACCGGGTAAAATGTGCAATTTTTTATGTATTGCAGCAGGCGGGCGGAGAAGGGCATGTCTTTTTGCCGAAAGAGCAGCTTTCCTACAGAGCCGCAGAGCTGCTGGGTGTACCGCTGCAAGACATTGATCAATATCTGATGGACCTGGCAGTGGAACGCAGGATTGTGGTGAAACAGGAGGAGAATCAGGAACGGGTTTACAGCGCATCTTCCTATTTTATGGAAATGAGCACAGCGCGTATGCTTTGCGATTTGAATATTACCGGTGAAGTCAATGAGACTGTAATTCTGCATAAGATTGCAGCAATTGAAGCGGAGACGGGTACTTATCTGGATGAAAAACAAAAAGAAGCAGTAATTGCCTCTGTGCGTTGTGGTCTGCTTGTTATCACAGGAGGGCCAGGTACCGGAAAAACTACGACAATTAATACGCTGATATCCTATTTTGAGTCAGAAGGACTGCAAATTTTACTTGCCGCTCCGACAGGGCGCGCTGCAAAGCGGATGGCAGAGGCAACCGGCTATGAAGCAAAAACAATTCACCGACTCCTGGAAATTTCAGGGATTCAGGAAGGAAGTACAGCCGGAGGCGGTTTTGAGAGAAATGCGCAGAATCCACTCGATGCAGATGTGATTATTGTAGATGAGATGTCGATGGTGGATATTTATCTGATGCATGCGCTGCTGGATGCCATAACGGTCGGGACACGTCTTATTATGGTAGGAGACCGGAATCAGCTTCCATCTGTCGGACCAGGCAGTGTCCTGAAGGATATCATTGAGTCAGGAAAGGTGCCGGTTGTGCGGCTGACACGAATTTTTCGGCAGGCATCGGAGAGTGATATTGTCGTTAACGCACATAAAATCAATCGTGGAGAGCATGTTTCTCTGGATAATAAAAGCCGGGATTTTTTCTTTTTAAAAAGAAGCGATGCAAATGTTATTATCAGTATTGTCATCCAGCTTGTGAGAGATAAAATGCCCCGTTATGTTGATGCGACAGCGTATGATATCCAGGTGCTTACGCCGATGCGAAAGGGCCTTTTGGGCGTAGAACGCCTGAATCGGATTTTACAGGAGTATCTGAATCCGCCGGATCGCAATAAAAGAGAGCATGAACAGGGAGGGCAGATTTTCCGCGAGGGCGATAAGGTCATGCAGATCAAAAATAATTATCAGATCGAGTGGGAAGTCCGCGGGCGCTATGGGATTCCGATTGAGAAAGGGGTAGGCGTATTTAACGGAGACCTGGGAGTGATACGGGAAATTAATTTACACACAGAACGTATCACGGTCGAATTTGATGAACAGCGCATGGTGGAATATCCGTATGCCGGACTGGAAGAACTGGACCTGGCGTATGCGGTAACCATTCACAAGTCCCAGGGAAGCGAGTATCCGGCCGTTGTGATTCCGCTGCTCAGTGGACCACGGATGTTAATGAATCGTAATCTTCTGTACACAGCTGTGACAAGAGCCAGAAAATGTGTGACAGTCGTGGGAGATGTGCTGACGTTTGATCAGATGATTGACAATACGGTGGAGCAGAAGCGCTTTACAACGTTGGATGAGCGGATTCGGGAACTGGCGGATACACAGGCTGAAGAATAATAGAAATCATATGAGGGACAAAAGAAAAAGCGCCCGGATCACGATGCGGGTAACAGACGGGATGATAGCTGGAATCTTGAATTTTGGGGAGAGACCAGGGAAAATATTTGAAAAAGATCAGAATTTCTGAGGAGAAAAACAAGAAATGTCAGAAAATACTTCAAAACAAAACGATATTGCAGATGCTTACTGGGGTAAATCAAGTACTGCGGATCATTCAGAAGCTTTTATATCCGCCGAGATGTGTCTGCTGTGACGCGCTTCTTGGCAGGCTGGAGGATGGATGCTGTCCGCAGTGCGATGCAAGGCTGCCGAGAATTCTGGGATCTGTCTGTATGAAGTGTGGAAAGCCGGTTGTTTCCAATGAGAAGGAATATTGCGACGATTGCAGGAAATATGCGCATATCTTTGACAGAGGAATTGCAGCGTTTACTTATACAGGCAGTCTGCGGCGATCCGTGTACCGGATGAAAAGACAGAACAGAAGAGACTATCTGTCTTTTTATGCGAAGGAAATGACGGGCGTATTGCAGACAGTTCTTTCTGTATGGAGACCGGAGATACTGATACCGGTTCCGATGCACCGAAGGAAAAAACGCTGCAGAGGTTATAACCAGGCAGAGCTTTTGGCGGAAGAAATCAGTCGTCTTACCGGAATTCGTGCAGAGAAGAATGTTTTGCGTTGTACGCGGATGCATTCCGAACAAAAAATGCTGAGCCGTAAAGATCGCAGGAAAAATCTGAAAGGGTGTTTTGCTGTATCGGAAGAATGCCAGAAACAATTTGCCCGCGTTTTGCTTGTGGATGATGTTTACACGACAGGGAGTACGCTGGATGAGATTGCGGATGTTTTGAAACGAGCAGGGGTAAAGCAGATTTTTTTTGTTGTTTTATGCATCGGAAAAGGAAAATGACAGTATGCACGGAAGAAAAGATGTGATATAATAAACTTCAAATAACGTGAAGAAGGGAGAAGGCAGAATGAGCTCAATAAAGGTATGGGTGAATACATACATGAAATTGTTTCTTGACCCGATTGAAGATCTGACGCTTACGAACATACTGGAAATACTCATTTTGGCTTTGCTTGTATACAATGTTCTTCTGTGGATTAAAAATACCAAAGCGTGGACACTCTTAAAAGGAATGGTAGTTTTAGTCTGTTGTGTGTCTCTTGTGTATATTTTACGGATGGACACGCTGAAGTTTATCGTAAGTTCCGCGATTGATGTTGCGATTATAGCTGCGCTTGTTATTTTTCAGCCTGAACTGCGCCGGGCACTGGAACAGATCGGAGAAAAGAGGATTGTTTCTTCTCTGTTTCCGCTTATTGATTCAGACAGAGAGGTTTCAGAACGCTTCAGTGACAAGACGTTGAATGAAATCGTCAAGGCATCGTCTGAGATGAGCAAGGTAAAGACGGGAGCGCTGATTGTGATTGAACAGGATATCCGCCTGGATGAGTATGAGCGGACCGGTATTACCCTGGACTCTGTTGTTACGAGCCAGCTTCTGATTAATATTTTTGAGCATAATACGCCATTGCATGACGGAGCAGTAATTATCAAGGGCAACCGCATTACTTCTGCGACCTGTTATCTGCCGCTTTCTGACAATATGATGCTGAGCAAAGAGCTAGGTACAAGGCATAGAGCGGGGGTTGGTATCAGTGAGGTGACAGATTCGCTGACTGTGATCGTATCAGAAGAGACCGGTAAAATCTCCATTGCCTATAAGGGAGAACTGATGCGCGGCGTACCTTCTGAGGTTTTGAAGGAGCAGCTTGTCATTTTGCAGAATAAGTCAGTGGGTCAAAAGAAATTCAAATTCTGGAAAGGTTGGAATAAAAATGAAGCATAAATGGACCGGCAACCTGAGTCTTAAACTTTTGTCTCTGGTTGTGGCATTTTTAATCTGGCTTCTTGTTATGAATATTGACAACCCGACGAAGTCCAGGCTGTTTCAGGTAGGGATTCAGTTAATGAATGAAGACAGTGTGACGGAGATTGATAAGGCTTTTGATATTATCTCTGATGAAACAGTCATATTGAAAGTAACGGAACGACGCCGGATATTGAACAGCCTGACTCGCGATGATTTTACGGTGCTTGCTGATATGGAAAATCTGAATGAGATGGGTTCCGTTCCACTTACGGTGATCTGCAGCAATCCTGCGGTCTCATGGGATGATATAGAAGTTTCGCCGCCGTCTATGAAAGTGAAACTGGAACAGAGAAAGCAGAGTGAGTTTGTGGTGAACGTTTCTGTTTCAGGCGATCCGGAAAAAGGCTATGAGGTTGGTAAAACAGAAGTCGTGCAGGGGAAAACTGTGCTGATTGCAGGGCCGGAGAGTATGTTGAACCGGATTAACCAGGTGGTGGCAGAGATTAAAGTAAACCGAATTAATGCAGATCAGAGGCTTGCATCGAAACTCAAGATTATAGATAAAAATGGAGAGGCTTTTACGTCAACGCAGATGAGCCGTTTGCAGATTAAGGATGCTGATGGGGTATTGCTCTCAGAAAATACGATTATGGTTGACGTTGTGCTGTGGCGTGTGATGAACGGTGTACCGCTGGTGGTGCCGGTAACGGGAACGTCTGCGACTGGTTATCGTTATACAGGGCTGGCAACTATACCGGCTGAGGTAAATTTGGTTGGTACGGAGGAAGCGTTGGAGGCGCTCGGAGGAAAGCTTACATTAAAAGAAATTATTTCTGTAGAAGGAGCAACAGAAGGATTTACACAGGATTTTGATCTGACAGAAACGCTGTCAGAGATGGAAGGAATCCGGCTTGTCAAAGATTCTGATCCTACTGTGACTGTATCTGTTAAAATTGAGAAGTCAGGAGAGCAGACATTGATGTTGCCTCTGTCCAGTCTTGAGGTAAGAAATCGTCCGGAGAATGTGAATTTGTCGTTTTCACCGGCAGATGTGCTTACAGTCGTGGTTCATGGAACAAACGGTTCAGGTACGATTAAAGTAAGCGATATTAAAGCAAAAATTGATTTGGGAGTCTGTTCAGTTCCAGATACGTATGAGATTCCGGTGGAGATCGAATTGCCGGAAGGCTATGAGCTGGTTTCTGATGTGAAGCTGGTAGTAACTGCAGCCGAGCAGCCAGTCGACACCAATAACAAAGAGGCGGGAAAATAGCTTGATAGAGAGAAAGATGACAGTAAAAAGCCTCGCTGGGCTGCATATGCGACCAGCCGGAGAACTGTGTAAAAAGGCACAGAAATTCGAGTCCAGGATTATATTTCGGTTTCGTGACAAAGAGTTTAATGCAAAGAGCCTGCTCAGTATTTTGAGTGCCTGTGTGCAGCAGGAGGATGAGATTGTTCTGGTGTGCTCTGGTGTCGATGAGCAGGAGGCTGCTGAGCATATCGCGGCATTTATTGAGACAGCGGTCTGACCAAAGCAGCAGAAGTTTCCTTATTTACCTTAAATAGAGGAGATCTAAAACAAATGTTGGGGTGATGATTAAAAATCATACATCCTGACATTTTTTATTTTAGGTTTTCAATAAAAAATGTCTGTCCTGTGATTTTCAGAACAGACATTTTTTCGTAGTGTTTTCTTTTAAATATTTTTTGATTAATTTTTAGGTTTATATTTTATGCGTATGGATCCGTCGGGTCATAATTCTGAGTAAGCGGAATCGGTTTCACTGTTTCGATTTTTACATCTTTCGGTGCAACGATGCTGTCGCTGATGACTACCTTACTGCCTACCGGAACATTGTCATACAACCATTTTGCATGACCAACAGTTAAACGGATACATCCTGCTGATGCCGGAGTCCCTAATTTGTTGTAGGCAGAAGCATTCAACGTATGGTTGTCATAAGGACGGGCATTTACGACGGAAGGTACAGAATGGAACAAAATATCACTGGTAATATGGGAACAAAATTGTCCATACGTAGGGCCGTTTAACGTATGCCAACGTAGTTTATCAAGAATTTGGAATGTACCTGTTGGTGTACTGACACGGTCGCGTGCAGTGGAACATACAAAAGCTCTAAGCGGTGTGTCACCACGGTATACGACTACAAAACATTTCTTACGGTTCACTTCAACTCGCCATGTACCACTGAGTGGTTTGCTATATGCACCGCTTGTTCCGAAATCGTATTTCTTACCATCAATCACATGAACACCAGTGTACATTTGGCCAGTACTCTTGTCAAAATAGTAGAACTTTGCTTTGTGGGTAAGCCAACCGGTCCGCATGGTGCCGTTTTCATTGAAATAGTACCATTTGCCTGAAATCTTAACGAAATCGGTTTTAGCAGCTCCATAGGTGGAAGAGGATTTCACCGGATTGAGGTAATACTTTTTACCGCTGTAGGTGAACCATCCTGTCTTGGCGGCTCCGGTCTTTTTATCCATGTAGTATTTACGTCCGGATATGGTCTGCCATCCTGTTTTGCGGATACCCTTTGAGTTGGCATAGTACAGTTTGTTGTCAACTTTGAATAATCCGGTCTGAATGACTCCTTTGCTGTTGAAATAGTAGTAATACTTACCGATTTTTTTCCAACTACTTTGTACTCTTGCGCCATCGTTCTCCGGATCCAGATAATATCTCTTTTTATTGATTGTCTTGAAACCGGTCGACTTTCGTCCGCTGGAACTGTAGTAGTAATATTTGCCATTTCCTTTGATCCAGCCGGTTCTCGATGCCCCGTCTTTGGTGCTGAAATAGTACGTGTATTTACCGATCTTGACCTTTCCGGTCTGTCGGGCACCGGTCTTTGTGTTGAAATAATAATTTTTATTCTTTATTTTTTGAAGGCCTGTCTTCAGAACACCTTTTGAGGTGGCATAGTAGTATTTCTGGTCGTAAGATGAACGTTTGTATGAAGTAAGGCGACCGGAACGGGTAATATGGTAAAGTTTTTTGCCAACTTTGATTGTTCCGAGCTTTATCTCTCCTTTTTCATTTGCGTAATAGTACTTACTTTTGGTCTTAATCCATTTCTTTGTAGAAATACGACCGTCTCTTCCACTTGTAAAATAGTAGAGTGTACTGGTGTCTGAGCCGATCTGTTTCAGTCCGGATAAACCGGTACAGAGTTTTCCGTTTTCCGGATGGAAGAGATAGACGCTGGAGCCCATCTGAACCGGTCCATCAACGCGGTACCCGTTTTGGTCAAAGTAGTATGAGTCCCCCCCGATGTTGTCCTGAAAGCCGAGCAGACGTGAATCACCCTGCATATAATAGGTACCGTTCTCATCTGTATTCCAACCCTCTGCTGCAGATACGGTCGACAGTGTATCCGGCATACCCAATGTTGCGGATATTGCGGGAACAGCCAGAGTAAGACCCACTGCGAGACAGAACGCTGAAATCATTTTCTTAAGTCGCATAATTTCCTCCCCTTATTGCTGAAGGGCAGAACCACAAATTTCTACCCCTGACAGATATTTCTTTTTCTCATTATAGCCAGTGAGGGGGAAGAATGCAAGCAAGGGAAAGGAGAAAAAATCTTAAGATTTTTCTAAACAAATAGTATAATTTTTCTGCACTCTTTCTTTCAGATAAAAACCCCCTTTGTAGTTGTTATTTTTTAAGAAGTGTTCTATAATAATTGAAACCAAAGAGGAGTGGAGCAGAGTGAGAAGAAGAGAACGTTATAAACGGTTGATTATGTTCCTGGCGTCTGTTTCGATTGTGGCGATTCAGGCAGGCGCGTTCGCATATGCATGGTTTCATGAATATCATGTAAAAGAGATTATCGGAAGAAGATACGGTTATTGGGGGCATTGGGCATTGATTGTTCTTTACGCGCTGATGGTGATTTTGATTTCCAAGCTTTTTTCAGCTTTTAAAGTCGGGTATCAGCGGGTGCTGGATGTTTTGTTGTCACAGATTTTTTCAGTGCTTCTGGTGAACATCGTGGCATATCTTCAGCTCGCATTGATCGGGCGCTGGCGTTTTTTGCAGTATGTGGAGCCAATGTTGCGCGTAACGGCGTTTAATCTGGCGGCAGTGATTCTGTGGGTATTTTTTATGCGCGTAATCTATTCCTGGATCTATCCGCCGCATGAGGTGCTCCTCATTTATGGAAAATTCAGTCCAAAGGCGCTGATTAAAAAAATGGAGAGCCGTAAAGACAAGTATCTTATTTCCGGAACGATTTGCCTGCAGGAAGGCGTGGAGCGGATCAAAGAAGAAATTTTAAAATATCAGGCCATTGTGATTGGAGATATTCCTTCACATGATCGGAATGTCTTTTTGAAATACTGTTTTGAGAATAATAAGCGCTGTTACTGTCAGCCCAAAATATCCGATATTATGATTATGAGTTCGGAGAAAATTCACATGTTTGATACACCGCTTCTGTTATTCCGAAATTGCGGACTGACGGTGGAAAAGCAGGTGATCAAACGCATTTTTGATGTGATTTGTTCTACTTTCATGTTTGCAGTTCTGTCACCGGTCTTTTTGCTGATCGCGGTTTTGATCAAAGCGTATGATGGTGGCCCAGTATTTTACAAGCAGGAGCGGTTGACCAAGGACGGAAAGATATTTATGGTTTACAAGTTCCGCAGTATGCGTGTGGATTCAGAAAAGCAGGGAGCAAGGTTGGCCATGAAGGGTGACAGCCGGGTGACTCCGGTAGGAAAAGTATTGCGCAACATACATTTTGATGAGCTGCCTCAGCTTCTGAACATTATAAAAGGAGATATGTCGCTTGTCGGGCCAAGGCCGGAGCGTCCCGAGATTGCGGCGGAATATGCAAAAGAAATTCCGGAGTTTTCTTATCGCCTGAAGGTAAAAGCAGGACTGACCGGTTATGCACAGGTATACGGCAAATATAACACGACCCCGTATGATAAGCTGAAGCTGGATTTGACCTATATAGAAAATTATTCCTTTGTTCTTGATTTGCAGCTCATTGCGACAACGGTAAAAATTCTGTTTCAGAAAGAAAATACCGAGGGTGTAGAGCAGTGGCAGAAAACCGCGGCTTCTGTGAATACGACTGTGCAGACAGAAGCCGGGGATGCCGTTTTCGAGAAAGAAAAGTCGGGGAACGAAGAAGAACCCCCTGTCTGTATTAAAAAACAGGAGACAGATCAGAAAAAATCTGTGAATAGGAAGAAACAAAAGAGGTCAGCTTATGGGAAATAAGGAGCAGGATGACGTACTTGTATCTGTAATTATTCCTGCGTATGGTTGTGCAGAGACGATCTGTCATGCGATTGATTCTGCGCTGATACAGGATGTGGCATTGGAGGTTCTTGTTCTGAATGACTGTTCGCCAGATGATCTGGATGCAATTATGGAAACGTATCGCAGGGAACCAAGGATTCGTTATCTGAAAAACGAGAAAAACCTTGGAGCAGCGGCGACAAGGAATCGTGGTGTTTCCCTGGCACGCGGCGTATATGTTGCATTTTTGGACGCAGATGACTGGTGGGAAAAGGACAAGCTGACAAAGCAGCTTGCCAGGATGAAGGACGGGCAGGTGGTACTGTGTGCGACGGGGAGAGAGCTGATAACGCCGGAAGGAAAAGGAACCGGGCGCGTAATCGGGGTTTCAGAGCATATCACGTACCGGATGCTTTTGTTGCACAACTGCATTAACTGTTCTTCTGTTTTAGTAAGAACCGATGTGGCGCGGGAGTTTCCGATGCAACACGAGGACAGCCATGAGGATTACATTGCATGGCTTGGGATTTTAAAAAAATACAGGTGGGCAGCAGCGATAAATGAGCCCCTTTTGAAATATCGGCTGACGTCAGACGGAAAATCGGGCAATAAGTTGAAATCCGCAGAGATGACGTACCGGGCGTACCGGTATGCAGGTTTTTCAGTTATTGGCGCTGCCATTTTGTTCTGCACCTATGCGGTAAACGGTCTGTGGAAATATGGGAGAGCGTATGTACAGGGTACATTGAATAAAAGAAAAAGATGTAAAACATAAAATAAAGCAATAATAACAATACAACAGAAAATTCGATTAGAAACAAAACGGAGGACAGTTATGATACAGAAATTAATTGAAAACATGAAAAAAACGAATGCACCGATTGTGGTAGGCCTAGATCCAATGATGGGTTTTGTGCCAGAACCGATTGTAAAAGAAGCGTTTGCAGAGTATGGAGAGACGCTGGAAGGGGCGGCGGAAGCGATCTGGCAGTTTAACAAGGCGATTGTAGATGAAACTTGTGATTTGATTCCGGCTGTAAAGCCGCAGATTGCGATGTATGAACAGTTTGGCATACCTGGGCTTCAGGCATTTAAAAAGACCGTTGATTACTGTAAAGAGAAAGGGCTTGTTGTGATCGGCGATGTGAAGCGCGGTGACATCGGCTCTACTTCAGCCGCCTATGCAGCGGCACATCTTGGGAATGTGCAGGTTGGAAGCCAGGTTCTGACGCCGTTTGGGGAAGATTTTGCGACGGTAAATCCATATCTTGGAACGGACGGAATTAAACCATTTCTCGAAGTGTGCCAGAAAGAGAAAAAGGGATTGTTTATTCTGGTAAAAACTTCAAATCCGTCGAGCGGAGAGTTTCAGGACCGGTTAGTGGACGGAAAGCCCCTGTATGAGTTGGTGGGCGAAAAGGTAGCTGAGTGGGCAGAATCCTGTATGGGAGAGGATTACAGTTATGTTGGCGCTGTTGTAGGCGCAACCTATCCGGAAATGGGCAAGGTACTGCGTAAGGTGATGCCGAAGTCCTTTATTCTTGTGCCGGGATACGGTGCACAGGGAGGAAAGGCAGCAGACCTGGTACACTATTTTAATGAGGACGGACTGGGTGCTATTGTGAATTCTTCACGAGGAATTATTGCAGCTTACAAACAGGAAAAATATGCAAAATTTGGAGCAGAGCATTTTGCACAGGCAAGCCGCCAGGCTGTGATTGATATGATTGAAGATATCAACCACGCATTGCAGAACAGGTAAAAACAGATACGAAAGACGGGCTTACAATGCCCGCGGAGGCAGGAGCATAGAATGGCAGAAAAATTCAGAGAACAGGCAGTCGTACTCTCTCAGGAGCAGATCGCAGCACAGATTTTCAGCATGTGGATTCAGACAGAAAAGATTGCAGCATATGCTGTGCCGGGGCAGTTTATTTCTGTTTACAGCAATGATTCCGGGCGGATTCTTCCGCGTCCGATCAGTATTTGTGAAACAGATAAAGAGAAAGGCAGGCTTCGCATTGTATACCGCGTAGCGGGCAAAGGGACGGAAGAATTCAGCCAGTGCAAGGCAGGGGATTGTCTTGACGTGCTGGGGCCGCTTGGAAACGGATTTTCGTTGGAGCGGTGTAAACAGGGAAAAAAGGCATTTCTGATCGGAGGAGGAATCGGGATTCCGCCGATGGTTCAGCTTGCAAAGGAGCTTGAAGGTGAGGTGCAGGTGGTAGCAGGCTATCGGGATGAATTGTTTTTAACCGATGAACTGAAAGCCCACGGCATGTTTTATGTGGCAACGGAGGACGGCAGCGCCGGAACAAAGGGAAACGTACTTGACTGTATCAGGGAACATGGACTTCATGCAGATGTGATTTTTGCCTGTGGACCAGCACCGATGCTTCGTGCGATCAAAGCATATGCAGAGAAAAATGAGATTGAGTGTTGGGTGTCCATGGAAGAAAAAATGGCCTGTGGGATTGGCGCATGTCTGGCTTGCGTCTGCGGTTCCAAAGAGGTTGACGCGCATTCGAAGGTGCATAACAAACGTATTTGTAAAGAGGGCCCTGTGTTCCGAGCAGAAGACATTGAGCTTTAGATACGATAATTTGCGGGAAGATGCCGTAAGGAGACAGGGAACAGGAGAGAATGTATGGGAGATATGAGAGTAAACATAGCCGGTGTAGAATTAAAAAATCCGGTGATGACGGCTTCCGGGACTTTTGGGTCCGGAATGGAATACAGTGATTTTGTGGACCTTTCGAGACTTGGCGCGGTGGTGACAAAGGGTGTGGCAAATGTGCCGTGGCCGGGCAATCAGACACCGCGGATTGCAGAAATTCGCGGTGGAATGATGAATGCAATCGGTCTGCAAAATCCGGGGATAGATACGTTTTGTCAGAGAGACCTGCCGTTTCTGGAGCAGTATGATACGAAAGTGATCGTGAATGTCTGCGGACATACGACAGAGGAATACTGTGAGGTAGTGGAAAGGCTGGCAGATGAAGCTCGTACTGACATGCTGGAGATCAATATTTCCTGTCCCAACGTAAAATGCGGAGGGATTTCGTTCGGTCAGGACCCCAAGGCTGTAGAGGAAATTACAAAAGAAATAAAGCGTCATGCAAAGCAGCCGGTGATCATGAAGTTGAGCCCGAATGTAACGGATATTACGGAGATTGCGCGCGCGGCAGAGGCAGGAGGCGCAGATGCGATTTCCATGATTAATACGCTGACCGGAATGAAAATTGATGTAAATCGCAGAAGCTTTGCGATTGCAAATAAAACAGGCGGCGTATCAGGACCGGCGGTACATCCGATTGCTGTGCGTATGGTCTATCAGACAGCACAGGCGGTGTCTGTTCCGATTATTGGCATGGGCGGCATTGCGACAGCTGAGGATGCGCTGGAATTTATACTAGCCGGGGCAACGGCTGTGGCAGTCGGAACGGCAAATTTCCGGAATCCGATGGCGACGATTGAGATCATTGACGGGATGGAAGAATATATGAGACAGCAGAAGGTGTCATGCATCAGAGATCTGATCGGGGCTGTTCAGGAATAGCAAATTTCAAAAGCAAACCTATATGACAGGTAACAGTCATGAAAAGGCCTGAAGAAAAACACGGGGCTGATTAACAAAGCGACAGATTGAAATTCTGAGGTTGAGAGAAATGTATACTGAAAATGAAGCTCCTAAAAAACAGCTAAAATCAGACATAAACAGAATTTCTGTTACGGGCATTGTAAATTCACTTATTATGATGGTGGTTTTCACTGTCAGCATAGTTGTACGTCTGATTGCTGCAATGATGAAATCCGATATTTCAGATGCCACGCAGTTTTTGGATAAAGTGATAGAAGATAATGAATTCTGGGAAACAGTAGCCAAAAGTGGTATGGAATATCTGTTGTTTAGCTTGCTGGGCGTTTTGACTGTTTGGTTGTTTATGAGAAAAAAGGTGTCTTTTGCACAGCTTTTTGGGAAATGTCAGCCAATGAATGTGCATTCGTTTTTTAAGTGCGCAATTATTTTTATGGGAATCCAGCTGCCGAACAATCTGTTGTATATCGTGCTAGAGTTAGGATTAAATCAATTTGGATATACGGCAGCAGGCGGAAAAATGATAGCATCTTCTGCCGGCCTGACCATAATGATGTTCTTTTATGTCAGCCTGATAGGGCCGATTGTCGAAGAATTGATTTATCGAGGATTTGTAATGCGCAGCTTGGAAAAATACGGGAGATCTTTCGCTATTGTGGTATCTTCCGTTTTCTTTGGGATAATGCATCAGAAGCCGGTTCAATCTGTGTTCGCGATGTTTGCAGGTTTGGTTTTAGGCTATGTGGCGATGAATTATTCCATAAGATGGTCTATCTTCTTGCATATTATAAATAACTGTTTGTTTAGCCAGGTGCTGACTCAGATGATAAAAGAATTACCACAGTCCATGCAGGCCTGTATCTTATGGGGAATTATACTAGTATTTTTCATGCTTGCCGTTTTCGTTTTGATAAAAGAGCGAAAACAGGTGAAGGAAAAAGTCGGACTTTGCTTAGAAAATAAAAAATATTATCTATATACAATTACCTCTGTATGGTTCCTGCTGTTTTTCTTTGCAAGCATTATTGTGAGCATGATGGGGATTGAAAAAATATAGGAGGGATTTCAGAGCCGGTTACATCCTTGAGAAATTTCTATGGAACCTTTGCCGGAATTAATATCATTGATTTGCTGGCGGAGGTTCTGCAGAATTTCATCAGAAAATCCGGTGCCATTATCACAAATTTCAAGAATCAGCTGCTCATTGCGGATTTTTCCTGTGACAGAAAGGATGCAGAGTACGTTTATGCCGTCGTAGCCGTGGTTCAGCGCATTTTCTACAAGAGGCTGAAGTGTCAGTTTCGGAATTTCAATATGTTTCAGAGCGTCTGGCACATCAATCTTATTTGAAGGACGTTCCTGAGGGCGTGGTGGAGCTTTCAGAGGATCTGGCCGAGGCGCTTCGAAGTGAGATTTATGCAGAGAAGGCGAACGCGAGGATGGAGGAACGCCTCGCGCAGTTAAAAGAAGAGTCGGAAATCGTTTATACAGAAGAGTAGAAAAAACTGCCGCACAACAAGGATTCTGAATGGTTCAGATCTGTTGTGCGGCAATTTTTAAGAAGAATTTTCTGTTCTTTTTATATTTTTATTTTAATTATACGAGCTTCTCTCCGGTCAGCATTTCATATGCCTGGAGATATTTCCCAATCGTCTTTTCAACGATATCATCCGGGAGCGTCCAATCATTGTCCGGATTGGCTTTGAGCCAGTCGCGGGCGAACTGTTTGTCAAAGGAGGGCTGGCCGTGCCCCGGCTCGTACTCATCTGCAGGCCAGAAACGGGAACTGTCCGGCGTCAGCATTTCGTCGCCGATTACGATGTTTCCGTCTTCATCGAGACCGAATTCAAATTTTGTATCTGCAATGATGATGCCGCGGCTTCTTGCATAGTCCGCGCATTTTTTATAGAGAGCGATGGTACAGTCGCGAAGCTTTGCAGCGTACTCCTCGCCTTTGCCCGGAAAATATTTTTCAAGATGGGCGATACTCTGTTCATAAGAGATATTTTCGTCGTGGTCGCCGATTTCAGCCTTTGTGGACGGTGTATAGATTGGCTCTGGCAGCTTATCAGACTCTTTTAACCCTTCCGGTAATTTGATGCCGCATACGGTGCCGTCTTTCTGGTAGCTGGCCCAGCCGCTTCCGGTGATATAACCACGGACGATGCATTCGATCGGAAGCATGTTCAGCTTCCTGCACATCATACTGTTGCCATCAAATTCCGCTGTACGGAAAAATTCCGGCATATCGTTTACATCTGTGGAAATCATATGATTTGGAAGAATATCCTTTGTCAGATCAAACCAGAACCGGGACATCTGTGTCAGAACTGTTCCCTTTTTAGTTACTGCATTTTTCAGGATAACGTCAAAACAGCTGATACGGTCCGTTGCCACCATAATCAGACTGTTGCCGTTGTCATAAATCTCGCGGACTTTTCCTTCTTTGATAGGCTTCATGTTGTGTACCTCGCTCTAAAATATGATTGGTTTTCAATATCATTTCGTTTTACTATAATAGATAAACAGATTTCGGAGCAAAAATCAACACTATTTTGAATTTTAGGCGAAAGTCCTATATTTTCTGCGATTTTCCGCGTATGATTGGAAATATATTGCGTTTACGGAATACATATGATATAATGGCAAACGCTTGTATCACAGAAGTGATAGAAATGAGAAAAGAAAGGCACGTGCCTTGTTAGGCACGGACGGGTGAGGAAATGTTCAGATAGTCTTATTTGGTTGGAAACAGACAAACAGTTTTAGATGCCTGCGCGGCAGGTGTTGTTTGTGTATGCCAAATAGACGATATCGTTGGAAAAGACGATGGACTGGACATTCGGAGCCTTTTGCTATATGAATGATAGAGGGTTCTTTTTGTGCAGGGGTCTGTTTTCGGATACGGAAGCAGATTTTTTGTCGTATTGGGACTTGTCCGATACAATAAAAAATCTGGCAGGATATGGCGTTGCAGGCAGACGACAGGGGGAATGTATATGCTGCAGATTAAGAACTTAAATATTGTACACAAAAAAGATTTGAGAACGATTTTGGACGATTTTTCGTTTACCTTACAGAAAGGGGAAAAAGCGGCCATTATCGGGGAAGAGGGAAACGGTAAATCAACGCTGCTGAAATGGATTGCAGATCCGCTGCTGGTTGAGTCGTATGTAGAGACGGTAGGTGAACGGATTTGCAGGGGAGAGAGGATTGGATATTTGCCGCAGGAGCTTCCCGTAGAAGAAAAAGAAAAAAGCGTATATGAATTTTTCTGTGAGGAGCCACTGTTTTTTATGCAGAATCCAAAGTCACTTGCACAGATGGCAGGAAGACTCAGGATGAATCCGGACTTTTTTTATAGGGAACAGAAAATGAAAACGCTTTCCGGTGGGGAAAAGATCAAGGTGCAGCTGGCACGGATTCTGATGGCGGAACCAACCATATTGCTTTTGGATGAGCCGACAAATGACCTGGATACAGAGACGCTTGAGTGGCTGGAAGAGCTGATTCTTCGTACGCAGCAGAGTGTACTGTATATTTCACATGACGAGACGCTGCTGGAACGGACGGCGAATGTGATCATTCATATAGAGCAAATCCGCAGAAAAACGGTCTGCCGTTATACAATCGTACGTACCGATTATCAGACATATCTGTCGCAGCGGGCGTCACAGTTTGAGACGCAGGAACGGGAGGCAAAAAACGACAGGCGTCAGGAAGAGATCCGGCAGGAGAAATTTCGCAGAATTCAACAAAGAGTAGAACACGAGCAGCGCAACATATCACGTCAGGACCCGCACGGCGGTCAGCTTCTGAAGAAAAAAATGAAGGCAGTGAAGTCTATGGAGCGCCGCTATGAGCGGGAAGCCGTGGAGATGACACAGATGCCCGAGGAGGAAAGGGCTGTTTTCCTGAAGATGAGTGAGGGAACCTCTTTACCTTCCGGGAAAATGGTATTGGATTTATATCTGGAGCATCTGCAGGCGGAGAAAAACGGTACAATTTTGGCAGAGCATATTTCCTTACGGGTAAGAGGGCCGGAGAAGGTCTGTATTATAGGAACAAACGGAACAGGAAAGACGACACTGTTAAAACGCATTGCGCGAGAACTGCTCAGCCGGAAGGATATTTCGGTGGCTTATATGCCGCAGAATTATGAGGATTTGCTAGAAATGGAACAGACACCGGTTGAGTATCTTGCGCCATCTGGCAGCAGAGAGGACCGAACGAAAGCGCGCACTTATCTTGGAGCAATGAGGTATACGACGGATGAAATGGAGCATCCTATGAAAGAGCTGTCCGGCGGACAAAAGGCGAAGGTACTGCTGCTGAGGATGAGTATGTCCGGTGCAAACGTTTTGCTTCTCGACGAGCCGACGCGGAATTTTTCACCCCTTTCCGGGCCTGTAATCCGTGAGATATTAAAGGCGTATCAGGGAGCAATTATCAGCATTTCTCATGACAGAAAATACATCGAAGAGGTGTGCAGCAGCAGATATTTACTTACAGGGCAGGGACTGGTATTGCTGAAAGAACCGGAATAAAAGCATAAACGTGAAAGGAAATGCAGAAATAATCATGAGGGAACAGAAAATATGAGCAGAGGAACCGAGTATCTTACATTTGTGACGGGACTTTTAAAAGAACGAATTCGGGAAGTCGGAGGAAAAATACAGGAAGTGCAGAAGGATATTGAACATATGCATGACTATTACTGGGAAAATTATACGGAAATGGACCAGTATGGGTATGAGAATTTCGATAACCAGCAGGCGCTTCTTGCACAGGTGAATGCGAATACGGAAAACCAGAAAACGTATCGGCGCATGAAACGGCTGCTGGATTCCCCGTTCTTTGGCCGGGTGGATTTTGTCTATGAAGACGAGGAGGAGCCGGAATGCTTTTATATCGGACTTGGAAATTTTTCTGAAAAAACAGGGCGCGTGCCATTGATCTATGACTGGCGTGCGCCTGTCAGCGGATTATTTTATGATTACGATAAGGGATCGGCCTCGTATGAAGCCCCGGGTGGTCGGATGGAAGGAGAAATCCTTGCAAAATGGCAGTACAAAATCCGCGAGGGACGTATGATCTATGAGTTTGAGAGCGATACAAAGATCGACGATGATATTCTCAAGCAGGAGCTCGGGGCGAACAGCGACACGCAGCTGAAAAATATTGTCCGGACGATCCAGAAGGAGCAGAATGCGATTATCCGCAATACAAAGGATCGGATTCTGGTGATTCAGGGAGCCGCAGGCAGCGGGAAGACTTCGATTGCACTGCACCGGATTGCTTATCTGCTGTATCATGACCGGGAACGGCTCAGATCATCTAACGTCCTGGTTCTGTCTCCAAACAGTGTATTTTCGGACTATATTTCACATGTGCTTCCAGAGCTGGGAGAAGAAAATATTCAGGAAATGAGCTTTGATTTGTTTGCATATCAGGAGTTGCAGGATGTGGCATCCGACTGTGAAGACCGTTATCATTATATTGAGCATCAGATTCGTCATGGAAAATCCGAAAACTATGAGTGGAAACAGTCAAAACAGTATATGCAGGCAGTGGAAGGATTTTTGATTGAACTGGAAGATCGACTGGTGGATTTTGCAGAGATCGAATACCGAGGATTCGGAAAAAGCGCCGAGGAGCTTACGAGACTTTTTTATTACAAGTTTCTGGATACACCGCTTCTGAAGCGAATGGAAGCGCTCATGGATTATTTTGTGGATGAATATGAAACACTGCGTGGTAAGACCCTTGCGGAAGAAGCGTTGGAGCAGCTGAGGGAACGTTTTATGGGTCTGTATGTAACGACCGACATCTACAAAATTTACAACTGGTTTCTGGAGGAACAGGGGGTGCCGGTGCTGGAATGGGCGCCGCGGGAGCAGAGAATACTGGAGTATGAGGACGTCTATCCGATTCTGTATTTGAAGCAGCGGCTTTCGGGAGCCGGAAACCGCAAAAATATCCGCCACCTTGTGATTGATGAAATGCAAGATTACTCTTATTTACAATATGTCATCCTGGGACAGATGTTTTCCTGTAGCATGACGATTCTGGGTGATCGTGCGCAGACCGTTGACGGGGGAGCAAAGGACGTGCAGCGTTTCCTTCCGGAGATTTATGGAAGGACAGTGCGGTGTATTGAGCTGAATAAGAGTTACCGCAACACAATCGAAATCGCTTCCTACGCGCAAAAGCTGACAGGGCTTACCGGTATTGAATATCTGAAAAGACATGGAAAGCCGGTGACAGAGAGTGGTTTTTCCTCAATGGAGGAGGCAATGGAGGAGGTACTGCGCTGCAGTGCGCTTGGAGAAGAAGGGTATGAAACAGCGGCAGTTCTGACTATGACAGAGGCGGATGCAAAGGCATGTTTTGCTTATCTGAAAGAGCGGGAGAACTCGGTTTTCTACATTGACCGTGACAGTACTGCTTTTCAAAAAGGCATTACAGTTACAACCTTTTATCAGGCAAAAGGTCTGGAATTTGACCAGGTATTTGTGGTGGGTGGAGACCGAAAGAATGACTTTTTTATTGCATTTCGGTATATCAGCGCCACAAGGGCTCTGCATGAATTGTATGTGTTCGAGGTTTCTTAGGGCTTATTCTGATTTTGGTAGACAATTGCACCGTCGATGATGGTGTACAGTGTTTTGGTGAAAACCTCCATCGGATTTCCGGAAAAAATCGCAATATCGGCGTCTTTGCCGGGTTCAAGTGTCCCGATGCGGTCTTCGGCGCGGCAGATTTTGGCGGGACCGGAGGTGATAGCGCGCAGGCCTTCCAGCAGTGGGAGGCCTGCTTTTACGGCAAGACCGGCGCAGAGTGGGAGATACTGGATGAGCGATACCGGGTGGTCGGTGGTAAGCGCAATCGTGACACCGGCCTTCTGCAGAATACCTGCGGTTTTAAAATCAAGGTACCGGACTTCTAGCTTGGAGCGGGAGGTGAGGCCTGGGCCGACAATGACAGGAAAACCGGAGTCTTTGATCAGATCTGCAATCAGGTGGCTTTCCGTGCCGTGGTCGATGGTGATATCAAGATCGAATTCACGGGCGATGCGGATGGCGGTCAGGATGTCGTCTGCCCGGTGGACATGGACCTTCATGGGAATTTTCCGGTCAAGCACAGGAATCCATGCTTCAAGAGAAAAATCGGTTTCTGTGAGACAGTGTTTCTTCTTCTGATCATAATAGGCACGCGCATTTGACAGAGTCCGGCGCAACAGGGCGGCAGATCCCATGCGTGTTGAGGGAAAGCTGCCCTGATCACCGTAAGCAGTTTTCGGATTTTCTCCGAGCGCTGTTTTCATGGCAGCCGGAGCGAGAAGGATCATCTGATCTACACAGCGTCCCTGGGTTTTCATTAGGACAGACTGCCCGCCGATTACATTTGCGCTTCCTGGCCCTGTCATGACTGTGGTAATCCCTGCACAGATGGCATCATGAAAGGCAGGGTCCATGGGATTCACTGCGTCAATTGCACGCAGTGACGCAGTAGATGGATTCGTCTGTTCGTTGCAGTCATCTGCAATGAGCCCCTGTTTTTCTTCTGTGATACCGATATGGCAGTGCGCTTCAATGAGACCTGGAAGCACCCAGCCACCTTTTGCATCAATCAGAGACGATTTATGCAGAAGTTCTTTTGGCAGTTCGTCCATGGTCCCTGTTTCTGTGATTTTAGATCCGTTTGTCCGAAGATAGCCGCAGTCTATGACAGGATTTTCTCTGGTCATTGTATAAATACGTCCGTTGATGATTAACATAGGAGCTCCTTTTTACAGCTAATGATCTGTTTTGGAAAATAGTCTGCACGAAATGTAAGATTTTATGCGGAAAAGGGTTTGGTTCGAAATGCGGCAGGCAATGGAGAGAGGCAGTTTTGCACTATTTTTTCGTGCATTTTAAATATATTTTCTTGACAAACATGGTATGAAATAGTAGAATGTTTTAAACTGTTGAAGCGGAGATAAAGGCAGTAAAGGACTTTACAGAGAGCCTGGGATGCTGAGAACCGGGTGAGAAACGGACTGTCAAATGGACCGCTGAGGGTGCAGAACAAATGCCGGATTGAAAAATAAGAGAAATTCATGGATTGGTAAAGTATTCTGCAACGTGTTGGGCATACGTCAGTTGCCGGGGATATATAGGTATCCTGCTAAGGGCACGGAGGTTCCGTGAATTCAAGGTGGCACCGCGGATATGAAGATTATTCGTCCTTGACAGAAGCTTTTTTGAGAGCTGTTCTGTCAGGGATTTTTTTATGTGCAGGGGCGCATATGGAAATTAGCCGTTTCACGGCATGCGCCCCGCACGGCGAGTAAGGGAAGATAAATCTTCCCTACTCGATTGCACACGGAGAAGAAAGGAATATTCGTCTCCCATGCGATAAAAACCTCTGGCAGACGTTTATGATTTGCAGAAGGGAGCGGTCAGAGGAATGAAAATTTTACCTGAACTGGAAGAAGTAAAGCGGATTGCAGCGCTTGAATCTTACAAAGTATTACCGGTGAGCTGCGAGATTCTTTCCGATATCTGTACGCCAATAGAGGCGATGCGGATATTGAAAAATGTATCAACCCATTGCTATATGCTGGAATCTGTTGCAGAAAATGAAAAATGGGGACGCTATACGTTTATGGGCTTTGATCCAAAGCTTGAGGTCACGTGTACGGATGGCGAGATAAAGGCAGGTAGTATAAAAATCAGGACAGAGAACCCGTCTGTATTTTTGCGGCAGCTTCTGGAAGATTACAAAAGTCCCCGGTTTTCTTATCTTCCCTCTTTTACCGGCGGACTTGTGGGATATTTTTCTTATGATTATCTCAGCTACAGTGAGCCGTCTGTAAAGCGGAATGTGGAAGATGCGGAAGCATTTAAAGATATGGATCTGATGTTGTTTGACAAGGTAATTGCTTTTGACAATTTCCGGCAGAAGATCATTTTGATTGTAAATATGTCCCTGGAAGAACCCGAGACCGGATATCACAAAGCTGTGATGGAACTGGAACAGCTGTGTACGCTTCTGCGCAGCGGCCAGAAGAAAAAGGAGCCGGGCGGACGTCTGATGGGGGAGGTAAAGCCTCTGTTTGGAAAAGAGGCGTACTGCGATATGGTAGAGAAGGCGAAGCATTACATCCGGGAGGGAGATATTTTCCAGATTGTGCTTTCCAATTGTCTGAGCGCACCGTTTGAGGGAAGCCTTTTTAATACCTATCGGATTTTGAGGACCATGAATCCTTCCCCGTATATGTTTTATTTTTCCGGGACGGATGTAGAGATAGCAGGCGCTTCCCCGGAGACGCTGGTGAAACTGGAGGACGGAGTGCTGCACACATTTCCTCTTGCGGGGACGCGGCCAAGGGGAAAGACAGACGAAGAGGACCGAATGCTTGAGGCGGGGCTGCTTTCAGACGAAAAGGAGCTTGCAGAGCATAACATGCTGGTTGACCTCGGACGGAATGACCTTGGAAAGATCAGTGAATTCGGGTCTGTACAGGTGGAAAAATT
>Ga0073908_1002466_pt1 | contig 22261 bp, 17 predicted proteins | sample MucameincwithD2O_FD_65484 | JGI IMG/M metagenome (GOLD analysis project Ga0073908, IMG submission 65484) | Mouse cecum microbial communities from Vienna, Austria - Mucus amended microcosms incubated with D2O | ecosystem: Host-associated > Mammals > Digestive system > Large intestine > Cecum...
CCGGCAGGTCGGAGCGAGGTCCGGCCAAGCGGAGCAGAGGGGAAATCCACTCGCGCGCCAGCGCGAGTTAGTTCCCCTCGTGCGGAGCGTCGAGCGCAGGCCTGCCGGGTCGGCCCACCCTCCGGAAACCTGACGTTATCCCCGTCCCCTGTCATGAAAACGACCCGGTAGAACGAGCCCGTCGCAGCTGTGCGGGGGAAGGGCGGGGGTGGTCCAACAAAGCGAGTTCCGCACGACGGAAAAGCGCCGGTGGCGCTTTTCCCAAAGCAGGACTGTTTGAGCGACTTGGGCTGCCCCCGCCCTTCCCCCTGCTCCAGAGAACCTGACATTATCTCCGTCCCCTGTCATAAGCTTGTCCCCAACTAGAAAAGGCACTTCCATGACCCCTAAACAGAAACGCCTCCTTATCCGTATCATCGTGGCGCTTGCCATTTTCGTTGTCACCGAAGCCCTCAGCCAAACTGGCGTGCTAGCCCAGGTGGCGGGCGAATCCGGTGAGCTGTACGCCGAGTTCGCGCTGTTCTTCGTGGCCTTCCTGGTGGCGGGCTACGACATCGTAGCGGGCGCTTTCCGCAACCTGGCCCACGGTCACGCGCTCGATGAGGACTTCCTCATGACCATCGCCACCTTCGGCGCTTTTGCCCTGGTGCTGTTCCCCGACTCCGACCCCCACATGGCCGAAGGCGCAGCCGTGATGATCTTCTTCCAGGTGGGCGAGCTGTTCCAAAGCTACGCCGTGGACAAATCGCGCAAATCCATCGCCGACATGATGGACATCTCCCCCGAGTTCGCCAACGTGGTGCGCGAAGGCCAGCTGCAGCAGGTAGACCCCTTCGAGCTGGCCCCCGATGACGAGTTCGTGGTGCTGCCGGGCGAACGCATCCCGCTGGACGGCTGCATCGTGGAAGGCGAGAGCCAGATTGACACCGCCGCCCTCACTGGCGAATCGGTGCCACGCATGGGACGGCCCGGCAGCGAGGTAATCTCCGGCTGCGTGAACCTCACCGGCAAGCTGGTGGTACGCGCCACCAAACCCTTCGAAGACTCCACCGTCAGCCGTATCCTGGAGCTGGTGGAAAACGCCTCCGAGAAGAAGGCCCGCACCGAGAACTTCATCACCCGCTTCGCCCGCGTGTACACCCCCATCGTGGTGGGCTTAGCTGCAGGGCTGGCCATCCTGCCGCCGTTGCTGTTCGGCCAGCCCTGGAGCGATTGGATCTTGCGCGGCCTCACCTTCCTGGTGGTCTCGTGCCCCTGCGCGCTGGTCATCTCGGTGCCGCTGTCGTTCTTCGGCGGCATCGGCGGCGCCTCTCGCCAGGGCATCCTGGTGAAGGGCTCCAATTACCTGGAGGCCTTGGGCGATGCCACCACTGTGGTGTTCGACAAAACCGGCACCCTCACCGATGGCACCTTCGAAGTGACCGAAGTGCATCCGGCCCCCGGCACCACCCGGCAGCGGCTGCTTGAGCTGGCGGCGCTGGCGGAAGGCTTCTCCACCCATCCCATCGCCCAGTCGGTGCGGGCCGCCTGCCCCTCCCCCGCTGCGGCAGATGCCGTGACCGACGTGCAGGAAATCAGTGGCCAAGGGGTGAAGGCTGCCACCGCCGAAGGGGAAATCCTGGTGGGCAACGGCAAGCTGATGGAAGCCTTCGCCGTGACCTTTGAAGAGCGCGCAGTCGCCGGCACCGTGCTGTACGTGGCCCAAAACGGCCAGTTCATCGGCGCCATCGTGATTGCCGACCGCATCAAGCCGCAGGCCAAGCAGGCCATCGCCGCCCTGCATGCCGCCGGCGTCAGCCGCACCGTGATGCTCACCGGCGACCGTACCCCTGTGGCCAACGCCGTAGCGGCCGAGCTGGGCATCGACGAGGTGCACGCCGAGCTGCTGCCCCAGCATAAGGTGGAAGAAGTGGAAGCCATAATCCAGCAGACCCGCGCCCAAACCGGTGGCAAGGGCAAAGTGGCCTTCGTGGGCGACGGCATCAACGACGCGCCGGTGCTCACCCGCGCCGACATCGGCATCGCCATGGGGGCCATGGGCTCCGACGCCGCCATCGAAGCGGCCGACATCGTGCTGATGAAGGACAACCCCGCCGACATCGCCACCGCCAAAGCCATCGCCCGCAAAACCATGGCCATCGTGTGGCAGAACATCGTGTTTGCCCTGGGCGTGAAGTTCGCCGTGCTGGTGTTGGCAGCTTTCGGCATCGCCAACATGTGGATGGCCGTGTTCGCCGACGTGGGGGTGGCCGTCATCGCCATCCTGAACGCGATGCGCGCCATGAAAGCGCCCCGGTAAATCCGCGCAACAAAAGGGAAACCGAAAGAAAACAGGCCCCGCAGTTCACCCTCCGCCCCCGCCCACGTGGCTATGCTTGTGACTACTAGCCAGCTGATGCGAACGGCTTGCCACGAGCTCGCACGCCCCATGGACAGCTGGCTAAAGCCGCATACACAAACCAGCTAATGGAGGTTGTTATGAAAGACGCCAGGACTGAACTGCGGGACAGCGTAATTGTGCTGGACCACTTTGACCCGAAAGCTTACGAGAACGCCGAGCCGCCGCTGGTTTCCATCTATCTGCCCATCCATCGCACCCAGCGGGAAGACCGCCGCGACGAATGGGACATGATTGAGTTCAAGGACCTGAAAGAAGAGGCGGAGCGCACCCTGCGTAAGAAGTTCCCGAAGGAGGAAGACTGGGCCGGCATTGCCGAGCGCCTGAACTATCTGCTGGAAAAGGAAGACCTGCCCCTGTGGGTGAACGCCGGCAAGAGCCTGGGGCTGTTCATCACCAACGGCAACGTGTTTGCCTTCAATCTGGAGTTCGACGTGAAACCGGCTGTAGTGGTGAGCGACACCTTCTACGTGAAGCCACTGCTGCGCAACTGGCAGTACGGCACCCAGTACTACATCCTGGAGCTGGGCAACGATCGCTTCAGCTGGGTGAAGGGCAACCGCAACGGCGTGAAGCGCCAGCACTTGCCCCAGGAAGTGCACGATTACTTCTCGCAGCTGTTCGCCAACTCCGACGACACGGTTGCCGACATGCGCAAGGACGAAGAAGGCTCACTGGACTACATCACGCTTGAGGGCCACCTGTCCCCCTACCACGATCGCAAGTCCCGCAAAGAGGTGTCGCAGGAAGAGTTCGAGAAGTTCGCCCGCTACGTGAACAAGGCCGTGGACGACTACCTGGTGGACAAAGACACCACCCCCATCATCCTGTGCTGCGCCCCCGAGCATGTGAACTTCTTCCGCAAAATCTCTACGCTGCGCCATCTGCTGCCGGTGGGCATCGAGAAAGACCCGGCCGGCCTGGACGGCAAAACGCTGCTGGAAGACGCGCTCACCATCATGGATGCCCAGCGCGAAGCCAACGTGAAGCAAGTGCTGGAGCAATACGCCCTGGATGCCTCGAAGGGCCGCGCCACCGATGACTACAATGCCATTGCGCTGGCGCTGCTGGAGCGCAAGGTGGGCGTGCTGCTGGTGCAGGAGGGCAAGGACATCCCCGGCACCTACGACCCCAAGACCGGAGAGATGTTCTTCAACCCGGCCGGCGATCCCAAAGACGATTTGAATGAAGACCCCGCCAGCCCCGATTTGGTGGACGCTTTCGCTCAAGCGGCCTTGGCCCAAGATGCCCACATCTACGTGCTGCCGGCCGAAAAGATGCCGGTGGGTCGCGGCGTGGCGGCCATCTATCGCTACTAGACCACGCGCGACATAACGCTAACCCAAAAGCGGGAACTTCGGTTCCCGCTTTTTTGCGTGTCGGGGCCAAAAGTGTACGTCCCCCCGACACACCTACATCTCCAACAGCCGGCGAATCACCCAACTGGCGATCATCTGGCCCATGATGGGCGGGAAGTACGACATGGTGCCCAGCTCAGTGCGCTCCCCTCGCGCAGCCCCCGGCTGCGCCGCCACCGGCAGCGGCGGCTCATCGGAGTACAGCACCGGCAAGCGCTCGATACCTGCCTGCCGCGCCAGCTTGCGGAAGGCCCGCGCCAACGGATCCACCTGCGTCCGGTAAATGTCAGCGAACTTAAGCGTGGTGGGATCTTGCTTGTTGGCGCCCCCCATGCTGGCAATCTCGCAAATACTTTCGGCTTGGCAAAACTGCGCGAGGGCAATCTTCGCCGAAACCGTGTCGATGGCGTCCACCACCACATCAGGGCGGCTCACCTTCGCGAACAGCGCCGGCACGTCTTCGGTCGCCAGGAACGCATCCACGGTTTCCACCACCACAGCCGGGTTGATATCAGCCGCCATGGCCCGCATCACGTCCACCTTGCGCTGCCCCACCGTGCTGCAAAATGCCAAGGCCTGGCGGTTGATGTTGCTGGGGGCCACCGCATCGCCGTCCACGAAAATCAAACGCCCCACGCCGCCGCGCACCAGCGCCTCGGCGCAACTGGAGCCAACGCCGCCAACGCCCACCACCATCACGCAGGCACCCTGCAGCTTTTCAAGCCCCGCATCGCCCAAAATACGTCGCAGCCGCGTAAAGCCGTCTTCGGTTTCCACATCAACCTCCTTGCCGTCACGAAGATTCTAGCAACAAAAAGACCCCGCTCGTGAGCGGGGTCCTGGCAGAACCGTTCAGGCTCAAACTGGTTCGATAGCCGTCAGGCCAACGAAGCCAATTTACTTCAGGCTCACAGCAGCGCCGGCCTCTTCCAGCTTGCCCTTGATCTCCTCGGCCTTCTCCTTGTTCACGCCCTCGGCAACCGGCTTGGGAGCGCCCTCGACCACTTCCTTGGCCTCCTTCAGGCCCAGGCCGGTGATCTCGCGCACAACCTTGATCACAGCGATCTTGTTGTCGCCGAAGCCCTCCAGCACAACGTCGAAGTCGGACTTCTCCTCGGCAGCAGCGCCGCCCTCAGCCGGAGCAGCCACGGCCACAGCAGCCGGAGCAGCAGCGGACACGCCAAAGGTCTCCTCGATGTCCTTCACCAGTTCGGAGGCCTCCAGCAGGGTCATCTCCTTGAGAGCCTCAATAATCTCTTCGCGAGTAACAGCCATGTTAGTTTCCTTTCAAAGGGCCCTGCAGCTAGCAGGGCAAATTCTCAACGTTTCAGGCAGCCCACTTTAAGCCGCCCGGTTTGCTACCCTTAGGCAGCTTTTTGGTCGGCCACCTGTTGGATGGCACGGGCCAAGCCACTGGGCACGCCGTTGACCGTAACGGCAAGACCACGGGCCACGCCAGCGATAGCGCCGGCAATCTGAGCCATGAGCTGTTCGCGAGAAGGCAGGGAAGCGATGGCCTCCACGTCGGCGGCAGTCAGCGCCTTGCCCTCCATCAAACCGCCTTTGATCTCCAGCTTTTGGTTGCCCTTGGCGTAGTCCTTCACCGCCTTGGCGGCAGCGGCAACGTCGGCCCCGGCGAACACAAAAGCGCTGGGGCCCTGCAGAAGATCGTCGAGGGTGGGCTGGTCGGCCTCCTTCAACGCCAGGTGCACCAGAGTATTCTTGTAAACCTTCATGGTAGAGCCGGTTTCGCGAATAATCTTGCGCAGCTCCTGAATCTCCTTCACCGTCAGGCCGCGGTAATCCACCACCCATACGGCGCCGCAGGCATCCAGATCGGCCTTGATATTTGCGAGCATCTCTTTGTTCGAAGCGTTTGGCATGAGCTAAATTCACCTCCTTTTCATCAAGTCGCGTTCCGCCCCTCAAAAGTGTGGGCCGCCACTTGTGAAAAGAAACGGCCCCCGCCCAGAAGACGGAGGCCGCAGATATTCACTGTCGCGAAATCATCTACCACCTCGGCGGGCCGCTTGCGCGATTAAACCTCTCGGTACCTGCTGTCTTAAGTAGCGGAACTATTGGTTTCATTGCTGCCCGTTAAAGCAGCTGTTCTATATTACGCCCTCGCTCTCCCCTGTCAAGGAAAAAACCGTCCTCTGGCCACAAAACCCCAAGAAAGCGCCGTCACTCGTCTTCGCGATCGATGATATCCAGAAGCTCTTGCCGGGAGTGCACATCTGCCTTCACGTAGATATGGCGAATGTGGGACTTGGCCGTGTTGAACGATATGGTGAGGTTTTGGGCAATATAGTCGATGGAGCGGCCTCGAACCAAAAGTTCGAACACATCCCGCTCCCGCGGCGACAAGCCGCAGCGCTCTGCCACCGCGCTCAGCCGCTGCTGATAACGCCCGGGCTTGCGCTCCTCAAAAGCCGAAGGCTCCGCGTCGGCCGGAAGCTCGGCCGCACCACCCCGCGCTTCAACTCCTTCGTCTCCCTCGCCCTGCGGCGCATCGGGCGCCGAAGCAACCTTGCTACCCTCTCGCAGGGCCTCGCCAATAAGGCGGTCGTTCAGCACCAACATGGACACCACCAAAAGGGCGAACACCATGGCAACGGAAACCACTTCCAACGATAGGCCGGTTTCTCCGTAAGCCCGCACCAACGCAAGCCCTACCATCCACCCCAGCGTAGTGCCCAGCGCCGACGCACCGCGGCCCAACCCGAAAACCAAAATGGGCGAAAGCCGCGAGGAATAGGCCACATAGGCCAGCAGGCACCAGATAACCAGGACAAAGCAGTTGTAGCCCACGGTGACGAACTGGCCTCCGAAGGCGGCGCCGCCAACCAGGGGGGTGACCAAGATGCAAGCCGCCACCACCAAAATGATGGGATAGTACAGCCGGCCCACATCGAAATTGCGTCGCAGCAAGCCCACCAGCAAAAACAACGCCGCCGCCACGACGCCCGAGCTGAAAACAATCACTGCTCCCTCGGCGTTCATGTTGGCAGCCACGGAATGGGGCACCGCGAACCCGCGGGCAACTCCCACCACCACCGAGAAAACCGCCACTGCTATGAGCAGCCGCACGAAAAACATGTTGGCCGAGCGCGGCGCACGCTCTGGCAACGCTTCCTCTTCGACGGCAAATTCCGCATTCGGCAATGTGGACACCACCGCCATGAGCGGCAACAGGGCCGTAATCACCATGCCGGCCGGTGCCGGCAGCCCAATTGCAACGAAGTAAATCATGCACGCGAACACAAACGATGCCGCCGTGTACATAACCGCATCGCGCGCCGAAACCTTAGAGTAGATGATGCCGAAGCGCAATACGATAACTGAAGTGCCCAGGCCGGTGAGCACCGCGCAGACTACCAACAGCGCGCCGGAAGCCTCGGGCGCTGATGAGGCGTAAAGCCCCACCGTGGCCAGCCCGGCCACCAGGGAAGCCACCACTGCCACCGAAACGCGATTCATCATCCTCTCGGTAAATCGCCGCCCTATCGACAGCGCCACCAGCGCCAGCGAAAGCGCCAAAGTAGAGAACAAATAGGTCTGGGAAATAGTGTCGGGCGGCAAATATGCCGCCCCGGGGGAAACGAGAACATTGCTGTTGTAGGAAATCCAAATCCAGGCATAATAAAAGCCGAACCCCACCAGCTTGAAAGCGGGCCATTGCTCTTCCACCGCCATTCCCAGGCGCGTGGGAGCAAGCTCGCTGCTAGAGGCAAACGAGTCTTGGTTGTCGCCGAAACGCTTAAACATAGGCTCCCCCACTAAACGCCGCCGGATACCCTGGAGCGCTCCCGAGCGCGCCATTCCCAGGCGCCGCTCTTTTTCCTCAGAAAGCCCATATTGTACACCCTCTGCCATTTCCCCACGCCCCTCCGGCCGTTAAGGCCCTGCTAAATTGTGGCGGCTTCCTGCTCCTCTGGCTCTTGCACTGCAGGCGAGCCCTTTGGCGCGATCCCCCCTTGAGCCTCTGCGCTCCTCCCCAAAAACGGGAAGCTGATTGCGCTTACCGGGCACACCGCCTTACATTCGCCGCACTTCGTACACTCAGCCAGCGAAACAGACGATTTCGGGTGGTGCAGGTCGATGCCCTCGGGGCAAACCTCGACGCAACGGGCGCAGCTGGCGCCGTTGCACTGCAGGCACTCCGATGCTGCAACCGTGGGGCGGAACGTGCGGTTCAGCCGCGACACCAAAGAAAGCAGCGCACCTAAGGGACAGAACCGATGGCACCACTTCCTCAGCAACACCACTTCCAACACCAAAATGAGAGGGAACACCACCAACGAGAGCGTCACTTCGCTCAGCTGCAGGAGGTGCCATAGGGCCACAAACGTGGCCACCGTGAGACCCACCGGGCAAATGAGGCAGAACACGGGGAACCCGAAAGCGGCAGTGGTGAGCACCGTGGCCCCCAGCACCCAGTTGCGCGAGTCGTTCACGCCATCGCGCTGGGCCAAAACCGGCTTGTCCGTCTTCTTTTCCTTCAACCCGAAAAGCCGCCGCAGCAGCGGCACCGGGCAGCCCCAGGCGCAAAACGCGCGACCCGCCAGCACCACTAGCAGCACGGAAATCAGCAGCCCCAAAGCCAGCGGAGGAACGATAGTGCGAGAGGCGATGGCGGCCTCGATGGCCCCCAAGGGGCAGATGGCGGCAATGTCGGCTATGCCCCAAGCAGACGGCGTGCCCGTGCCGCTATGAACCGCGAGCCCCACCCCTACCAGGCCCAATACTCCAATGGCAGCCAGCGTGCGCTTCGTAGACAACTTCATCTCAGCCACCCCCTATTCGCTCGCACCGTCCACCAAGGTGCCCCCCAATGCAGCGGCAGCCTGCGGCGGAAGCACCACAATGCCGCGGCGAGTGCCCCCGGCGAACGTGCCGTACACCAAAGCGGTGCATTCGTACTCGCACTGGCCACAGCCATTGCACAGCCCGCCGTCGATGACGGGATGCCCTTGCGAAAAAGAAAGCGCCCCGAATGCGCACGAATCTTCGCAGGCATTGCACCCTTGAAAATAGGAAAGGCAGCGGTCTTTTTGCACTACTGCCACCCCCAGCTTTTCACGTGTCTCATCGAAGGAGCGCAGCGCCCCCGTAGGGCACACCTGGATGCACTTGCCGCAGAAATCGCAATAACCCTTGTGGAAGTCCAACTTGGGGGTGCGGGCGCTCACCAGGCCGTCCTCCACCGATGCCAGCGAGATAGCATCGGTGGGACAAACGCTGCGGCACCGGTCGCACTTGAGGCAAGCTGAGCGCAACGCTCGCTCGTCCTGGCCACCGGGTGGCCGCAGAAGCTCGTCCCCTTGGGCAAAGGCGGTACCCAAGCCGCCCACACCGGCCCCCACCGCGCACACGGCGGCCAAGCCCACGAAACTGCGGCGCGTCATGGCGCCCATTACTGCACGCCCTCTGCCCGGCTGCCCGCGGTTGCCACCTCTTCACCGGAGGCCCAAGCCGGCTTCACTTCGCAGGGTTCCTCGCCTAGCCCCAGCAGCGACGCCGCCGCCTCGAAATAGGCAGCTTCCGTATCAACATAACCGCGGGTCACGGCAGCCAACTGCCGGTAGAAATCCGTTTGCGCCCATTCGTCAACGGCATCGCACAGCTGCGGCAGCCAATTGCGCTGATGGAAGGCGAAAAAGCTGTAGCCCAGAGCAACCGCCTCCTGCAGGGCACGGCCATCGCCGGCCGCGATGGCCTCCTTGGCCCGGTCGCATAGGGCGGCAGCAAACTGCAGCTCAAACCCCAGGTGGTCCTCGGGCGTGGTGTTATCGGCTGGAAGGTCAAGCCCGGCGCGGCGATAATAGCACAGGGCGCCGTCCCGCGCGTCTTGCATGAGAATGCGCTCTTCGCTGGTAAACACCGATTCGTAGGGCGGCGCGGTAATGCGATCGTAATTGCCAGCCCCCAGAAACACCCGGGCGTAATCCACGGCCAGCTCTTGGCGAGTACCCCCATGACGATGGCGGAGATACTCCTTCATGGCCGCCAGGCCCTCATCGATAGCCGAGCCATCCCCCGCGCACTCTATGGCGGCGAGCGCCTCAATCTGCGGCTCGGTCAGCTCGTACAGATACAGGCCGGCCAAGAAGCGGGCAAAAGCGGCACGGGCTTCATTGGCCTGGCGCAGCTCCTCGAAATCAGGGGAGGAGAAATCAAAGGCGATGGTCTGTTCCATGGGGCAACTCCTTGAGAAAGGGGAGGGCGTCCGGTGGCAATTGCGCCTCCGGACGCCCCGTAACTGCAAGCTAAATGCTCACACCAAACAACGACATGACCGCAACGGATGCCGTCCACATGAGCACGCGGAAGGCGATAGAGCCGATGAAGGCCCCAATTACGGCCACAAGGGAAAGCGACAGCGCGCCCGAGGTGCGCTTCATGCCTGCAAAGCCACAGGCCAGTGGCACCAGCGCGCCGCACACCACAACGCCAACCCAGAACAGCACTGCCGACTGACCGCCAATCACACCGGCCACAAACCCGAAGGCCAACACCGTGACCAGGGCCACCACGGCACCCACCACCGTTTCCACGGCGGCGAAGGAAAGGGCGTCGGACCCCTCCTTGCAGATGGCGCACAGCAAATACCACAGCGCCGCGCCAGAGGCCATGGCACCGCCCAGATACCCCAGGGGAAGCGCCACGGTGTTCCATGCCAGCTGCGAAGCCATCATGTAAGACGAACCGCAGGAGAAGCTGAACACCACCGCCATTGCCACGGCCACCGCGCCCAGCGCCTTTTGAGCACCAGCGCTGGCGTTGCGTTTGATCAGCAGCAAAAGCACTAAAGCCACCAGCACGTCGATGCCCAGCAGCAGGGCCTCCAGGAAAATGCCGGGGGCCGGATGGGCCAGCACCGCCATGATGCGGTCAACATGGGAAAGGTGAGTGGCCGACGCAATGCCGCCCACCACAATAAGGGCGATACCGGCCACAATGGCGGGGAAGGCGGCCTTTTTCGCCAAGCCTCTGAAGGCGTCGATTCCGGCGCAAGCCACCAACCACGCCCCCGCCCCGGAAAGGGCGGTAAAAAGCACAAGGGACCATTGAATTTCCATGGGTGTTCCTATCTATTCTGCAACGGGGTAAGCGGCGGTATGGGGATGACCTTTGGTTTCCACCCGGTCTTGCCACTCTCCAATCATGCTGGTCATGATGTAATGGGTAGCTGGCGCATTGCCCACATCCTGCAGGGTGTGGATGTCGCCCGCCTCATATTTCGCCAGCTCTTTAGACACATCGGAGGAAGGGTCGTCCAAGTCACCGTAGAAGCGGGCGCCGGCCGCGCAGCTTTTCACGCAGGCGGGCAGCTTATCCTGAGAGGTAAGGTGGCCGCACAGGGTGCACTTCTCCACACATTGCTCCGACTTGTTCCACGAGCGCACGCCATAGGGACAGGCCATCATGCAGTACTTGCAGCCGATGCACTTCTCCTTGTCCACCAGCACCACGTTGGTCTTGTCATCGCGATAGCTGGCGCCGGTGGGGCACACCGAAACGCAGGGGGCGTTCTCGCATTGCTGGCACAAGGTGGGCAGCGCGTAGCGGGTCATGTGCGGGTACTCCCCCACCGGCCCCACCGCCAGCACCTTCGACCAGCGTTCGCCCAGGGCCACGCCGTTTTCCATCTTGCAGGCCACTTCGCACCCATAGCATCCGGTGCAGCGGTCCAGGTTCACCACAATGCAATTACGCGCCATAGTCAAACACATCCTCCGTCGTATCGCTGGGGGCGGGCATCCAGGGGCTGAACTGCTCCGGCTGCACCCACACGCTGTTCAGAATCTCATCGTTGCTGGGGCTTACCTTCACCTGGAATCCGCGCAGGGTGTAGGTGCCGTACTCGGGGTTGTAGGGGGGATCGTTCTTGGTGAGCACGTTGATGTTCATCACCTTGTAAGACTGGCCCGGATCGTCGGAGTCCAGCAGCTCGGGCGCCCAGAAGCGCTCCTGGTACACCACGCCCTTGGCAATGGCGGTGGTCACGCGGGCCATGCCGTGAGTTTTACCGCGGCGGCTCTCGATGTTTACCCAAGTGCCGTCTTCGATGCCGTACTTCTCGGCGTCTTCCGGATGAATCCACATCTCCGGCACCGGATAAATCTCACGCAGATAGGGAATGTTGCGCAGCGTGCCGTGGTGGTACATGGGCAGGCGCCCCTCGGTGAGCACCAGCGGGTACTCAGTGTCGGTCAAGGGCGACTCCGCCGGCTCCACGTAGTAGCACAGCGGCTCGTAATCGGCCGAAGCGGGCGGCAGGATAAGCGGCTTCTCCTCGGCGCACTGCGACCACGGGGCGCCGGTGCGACCCAGAATGATATTCGACTCGCAGTATATTTCCAGCTTTTTGGAAGGGGTGCCGAAGCCCTTGGGCTTACCGGGGTTGTCCGGATCCTCGTTCAGATAGGTGAGGTAGGTGCGGTACTCCTCGGGCTCCGCCCATTTAATCACGCCCTGCTCGCAAGCCTCGTCCCAGCTCATGTCCAGCTTATTCAGATGCTGCAGCTGCTTTTCGTGCTCGTTCTTGTAGAAGGGAGTGGTCATGCAGGCTTCCTTATCGAAGGCCTTCGGGCAATGGGTGTTGCCCAGCTCGGCGCACTTCTGCACGATTTGGGTCCAGATGATGCCCTCTTCCACCGTCTCGAATAGATGGGTTACCGCCTGGCGCATGACAATCGTGTTCAGCTGCGGGATGGTGAGGTTCGTCTCCAGCCACTCAGTGGTGGGCAGCAGCAGGTCGGCGCACAGCACCGAGAATGCCGTGGGGTACATGAAGCACTGCACCACGTAATCCAGCTTCGGCACAATCTCGTCCAAGCAAGAAGAGTTGCCCAGCACCACGTGTTTGTTGCCAGACCGCTCGATCCACATGTGAATTTGGTACGGGTCGCCGTCTTTCATGGCCTTGAACACCGAGGGGATATGAGCCATATCCCAGCACAGGATGCCCTTGTGCTCGATGGTGCCGCAGCGCTTCATCACCTTTTCCTTGGAAAGCAGGCGCGGGGTGTTGCCCAACTGGTCCTTGCAAGGGGCCGGGGCGAACTTCTGCAGCATAGTGCCGGGCTTCTCCACGTTGCCACGCAAAAACTCCAGGTTGAGCGCCCCCAGCGCGCACTGCTGCGACTGGGCGTACTGGTCGATGCACACGCCCTGCATAATGCCCGATTGGCCAGAGTCGTCGGTGTAAATCTCCAACGCCCGCTCAATCTGCTCCGGGTCAAGCCAGCAGATTTCTGCGCCCTTCTCCAGCGTCCACTCCTCGCAGGATTCTTGCAGCAGCTGGCCACCAGTAGAGCACTGCATCCCGTTTATCTCGTAGGTGCCGAACAGCGCCGGCTTCACCCCTTCGTTCATGGGGAATTCCACCACTACCGGGGCCCCGGTCACCTCGTCCCACACCACGTAATCCTCATCGGTGCCGGGCAGGCCCGCCTCGGTAGCCTTGAGGGTGAGGCGCGTTTGGGGGTTCACCAGATAAGGCATGTTGGTCCACGTCTGGCAGAACTCCTCATCGTATTTTTTGTTGTCCAGAATCCACTTCGTCCAAGTGAGCAGCAGCGCCGCATCGGTGCCGGGGCGAATGGGCAGCCACACTTCCGCCTTGGCGGCATCCAGGGTGTAGCGCGGGTCGATCACCACCGTGCGAAGCCCTTGGGGCCGGTTGCGCAGCTCGGCCAGGGCACGGCCGCCCGTGGCCACCGACGAGTTGGAGGGGTCGGTGCCCCACAGCACCAAGCTGGTCACCGCGCTGTCGGTGTAGTAGTAGTCCCAGCCGTTGGAGTCCGAGAACGACAGGTTGTTGGGCTTGCCGGCACCATAGGCCAAAAGCGAAGCGCCCATACGGGGCAGGTAGCATTGCGAGCAGCCCGGCTCCCATACATTGGGAGTGTTGATGGCCTCGCCGAAGCGCTTCACATTGGAGAAGTGAGGGTTGCCACCACCGCCAGTGGAAACCGAAATGGCCTCAGAACCGTACTTGTCGGACACTTCATTGATTTTGGTGGCCACTTCCGTCAGGGCCTCTTCCCAGGAAATGCGCTCCCATTGGTTGGAACCGCGCTCGCCCACGCGGCGCATGGGGTACTTGTTGCGGTTGGGGTGGTACAGCGCCTGGATGCCCGCCAGGCCCTTGGCGCACACGCCGCCCATAGACATGGGGCTTTCAGGGTTGCCCTCGATTTTCACCACGCGGCCATCGCGCACATGGGCGAGCACCGCGCAACTGGCGATGCAGGCGCGGCACGAGGTTTTGACAATCTTCACATCGGACGCGCCTTCCGCATGGGCCTGGTCAACCGCCGCAAGGCTGTCGGCCGCTCCAATTCCCAGCGCGGCCACGGCGCCCATGGCTGCCGTGGATTTCAGGAATCCGCGGCGCGTCATAGTGGCTTGGCTCATAAGCCTCCTCCTTTTCCTTCTCTCTTTTATGTCTCAAAGATGGCGAGCGTGCGAAATCAGGCCAGCAGTGCGCGCATGCGCTGGCCCGGCTCCGTGGTGCGCCACAGGCCATCCCATGAGATGCCGTCTATGGTCTCCAGCTTGGAGATGAAATATCCGGGATAGATTTGCTTGGGAAACTGCAAGGCTTCCTGCCCCTGCAGCGCCGTTTCGATTACGTCTTTCGAGGCCCCGTCGATGCACAAATCAAGCACTTGTCCGTAAACGGGGCCGTAGGCCTTCGGCTCGGCGGCCAACAGCTCGGCGAAGCGCTTGGTGGGCTCGAACTCCTCCAAAGCGCGGCGGCCCAGCTCGGTGGTGGCCAGCAGGTAGTCCACCGGCTGATCCGGCAACACCCCCTCGCTGTCCGCATCGCCCGTCGCCACCTCTGGCGCTTCTTCGGGCACTGCAATGGCTTCCACCGCCCCGTGGGCCAGCAAAATGTCATAAAGCGCATGGGGCGTTTGCATAGTCACCCCCATGTAGGCGCCGCCAGCCACCGCTTCCTCCGCCTCGCGAAACGGCCGCGGCTCCATAGCCTGGCGCAGGCAGTCCAGCAGCACCAGCGTATTCGCATGGTTGGCCTCGAGGGCGCCCTTCACTTCCTCATAGGTAAAAGACGGAGCTTCCGGTGCGGCTCCGGCAAGCTGCTGATCGGCCGTAGAGTTCATGGCCCCCTCCTCTTTCGTCAACTGCGATAAAGGCACTTTACCGAGTGGGCCCTCAGGGCCGAAACGCCCGCAATTGATGAAAAAGCAATGCCCTGTTGGTGAAAAAACAACGGCTCCGGCCATCACCCATGGTTGGTGATGGCCGGAGCCGTTGCCTGTTCAGCGCTGTGTTTTGCGGGTGAGCTCCAAAAAGGAAGCGGCCCCAGCGGGGGCCGCTCGCATGCGTTCAATTGGGGCGAAGAACTACCACCTATTGCCCGCCCGGCGCCTCGGGGGCCGCCGGCCCATCAGGGGCGCCCTCGGTAGCCGGGGCCTCCTGGGTATCCTCCCCTGCCGCCACGTCTTGGGTGGTGGGGTCGGCCGCGTCATCGGTTGGCACCACGTCCTCCTCCGGCTCGCCGGAGGCGTTCTCCGTCTGGCCGTCGTCCCCCAAAATCGAATAGGCCGGGCTCACGTTCGAGCCGCCCGCTTCAACGTAGGTGAAGTTGATGGTGTCGCCCACCTTGTAGCCCACAATGTCCAAAAGCCCCGGCAGCGCAAAGTCGAAGATGTTACCGTCCTTATCTTCCAGCGTCACATAGAAGTGGGTGTTGCCCTCGATAACCGCTTGGTTCATCGAGCGGATGGTGCCCGTCACGGTCACCACGTCGGTGGCCCCATCGGCCCCTTCCGCCACCACGCCGTTGGTGGCCAGCAGCGCCTCGTAAGCCTTCTGGGTATCGGCCACGGTGTCGCCCACCGCCACGTTCTGGTAGCGCTGAATGTCGATCATGGCAAACTTCTTCACCAGCCCGGCGCCGTCCTTCAGCGCCATGAAATAGGTGGGCTGGTTCGACACGTTGATCAGCAGCGGGAAGGTAGCGGTGTAGCGCAAGTTCTGCACCTGGCCCTCGGCCGATTGCATGGCGGAATCCTCGGTGGCGCCGGCCACGCTGTAGAAGTGGGATTCCTGGGTGCGCTGGTTCACCAGCACAAAGCCCACGATGGAGTTGTCGGCGGTGGCGGAGGTTACGCCGGTGTACACCCATACATCGTCATCTTTGGCGATGTAGTTGTAGCCCAGCGTGCCGTCGGTGCCCGGCGTGGTGCGCACTACGCCCTCCTGGCCCAGGAAGGAGTTCAGCCAACCGTTATGGTAGGCGCCGTACCAGTTGTACTGCTTAATCAGCAGCTCGGCCGGGAACACCCGGTCCACCCACTGCGGGCAATCCTCCACCGCCAGGTCCTGGCACTCGCCGGTAGTGGCGTCGCACAGCACCACGCGGCTCACGGTTTCGCCGCCGAACAGACCAATGGTGTAATCCAGCACCGGGCAAATCCACCAGGGGTGGCCGTCTTCGTCAATTTCAAACGACTTCTCCCCGAAGATGTAGAAGGGGTAGCTCAGCTGCACATGGCGATCGATGTTGCGCACCAGCGGCTCCGACTCGGAGTAGTGAATGGGACTGTCGCCCAGGCGCACAATCTCGGCGTCCTGCGTGGTCATGTTCACCAGCGCGTATGCGGGAATGCCCGCCTCGCGATTGGTGAACCACTTGAACAGGTCGGCGTAACCCAGCGGGCTCACGCGCACCGGCGTGCCCTGGTAGTTAATCTGGGAGTACAACGGCGAAACCTCGAACTGCGACACGTACTCGGGGATGGAGCCCATCTCGCGGTTGCCCAGCAAAATGGCGGAGTTGCGGTCGATTACGGGAATCTCGGAGTAGTTCACCTCTTTGATGTCCTGGGCGAACTCCATGTTGTCGGTTTGCAAGATATTGGAATAGCGCTCGGCATTGCCGGGAATGATGGCGAAGGACAGCAGGCCGCCAATCACGCCCACTGCAGCCACCGCCACCGGGATAAACGACAGCACGCGAAAGCGCTTCGACTTGCCCGCGTTGCGTACCGTTTTGCCATTGCCGGTTTTGTACACTCGCGAACGGGAAGCGAAGTACAGGAAGGTGGGCAGCAAGATAACGATGGCCACGAACATCCAAGTGTCCAGGCTGTGGATGTTGATGGGAGGATGGAACCACCAGTAGCATGCCGCCAGCACCAGCAAAACGACGATGGTGCCGATGATGGCCGTCTTCTTGGAAAGCGGCCCCATTTTGTCCAGAAAGTCCAGGTTGAAGCCCATCGCGGGCCCGCGGCCGCCGCCGAAGCCGCCCTTGCCCGAGCCACCGGCGCTGCCCTTGCTGGAGCTGTCCCCGGTCGAGCCGCTGCCGGCACTGCCCGCCCTGGCGCTGCCGGCGGAATCCCCCGCCGAGGCCGTCGGGCCACCGAAGCCCTCAGTGTTCATGCCCGAAGCCCGCAGAGCCTCCAGCAGTTGGTCCAAACCAGATGCCATTCACTTCTCCTTAAAGCTAATGCGTCCACAGTTCGCTCGAATAAATTAAGTGTCAACTATACAAAAGACCCTCCCGTCCCACAGGCGAAAGGGCCCTATTCCACGCAATCCCCCAAAGAGCCGTGTACGGCAAGCGGCGTGGCAGGGGCCGGCACGCCGCGCATGGCCAATCGGACGCCAAGGGGCGACGCGGCTGGCACGCCACACATGGCCAATCGTAGGGCAGAGATAGAATCTCTGCCCTACGAAAAAGCGGGCGCCCGCCACGCGGGGACGGGCAGACGGGCACCCCAATCGTGCTTAAATCAGCTCGCGCAGGACGTATTGCAGGATGCCGCCGTTCTCGTAGTAGCGGCCCTCCGTGGGGGTGTCGATGCGCACCGTGGCGTCGAACTCCACCTCAGAGCCGTCCGCCTTGCGCGCCGTCACCTTCACCACCGCCGGATTGGGCAACCCCGCCGAGAAATCGATGGGCGCCACCGTGATGCGCTCGGTGCCGTCAAGCCCCAGGCTGTCGGCGTTCTGCCCCTCCGCAAACTGCAGCGGCAAAATGCCCATGCCGATGAGGTTGGAACGATGGATGCGCTCGAAACTCTCGGCGATGGCGGCCCGCACCCCCTGCAGCAAGGGGCCCTTGGCGGCCCAGTCGCGGGAAGAGCCGCTGCCGTACATCTTGCCCGCCAACACCACTGCCGGCGCGCCCGCTTCCTGGTAGCTCACCGCCGCGTCGAACACCGGCGCAATCTGGCCCGTCACCTGGTCCAGCGTCCAGCCGCCCCGCTTGCCGCCGGCCAGTTTGTTCTGCAGCTTCACGTTGGCGAAGGTGCCGCGCATCATCACCTCATGGTTGCCGCGACGGGCACCGTAGGTGTTGAAATCGGCCGGTACCACGCCGTGGCCCTCCAGATAAACCGCCGCCGGCGATTCCAGCGCAATGGAACCGGCCGGGGAAATGTGGTCGGTGGTGATGAAGTCGCCGAAGTTCCCCAGCACGTAGGCATCCGCCACGGGCGCCGGCGCCGTCACTTCCCGGGTCATGCCCTCGAAATAGGGTGGGCGACGCACATAGGTGGAAGCATCGTCCCAGGCGAACACGTCGCTCGGCTCGGCCCCCAGGGCCTGCCACGCCTCGTCGCCGGCGAAGATGTCAGCCGCCCCTTCCTCGTACAAATCGGGGGTGACGAACTGCTCCACGAGTGCCGCCACCTCGTCCGCGTCGGGCACGATGTCGGCGAAGTACACCGGATTGCCCTCAGCGTCGGCACCCAGCGGGTCGTGGGCCAAATCGATGTCCATAGTGCCGGCAATGGCGTAGGCAATCACGTTTGCCGGCGCCGTGAGGTAGTTTTGGGAAACGTCGGGGGAAATGCGTCCCTCGAAGTTGCGATTGCCCGACAGCACCGAGGCCAGCTCGATCTGGTCCGCCACCGCGTGCATCTCATCGCTCAAGGGGCCGGAGTTGCCAATGCAGCTCATGCAGCCGAAACCGCAGGTGTAAAAGCCCAGCTGCTGCAAGCTGTCCAACAGCCCCGCCCGCTGCAGCAGCAGCTCGGTGGCGCGGCTGCCAGGGGCCAGGATGGTTTTCACCCACGGCTTGGGGGCCAGCCCCGCGCGGGCGGCGTTGCGAGCCATGAGCCCCGTGGCCACCATCATCGCCTGGTCGGTGGCGGTGGTGCAGCTGGTAACTGCCGCAATGGCCAGCGCCCCGTGAGTGAGCTGATGGGCAACGCCGTCCAGCTCCACGGTCACCGTCTTCGGCTCCAGGCCCCGTTCGGTGCAAATCTCCTTGAACCGCTGCCCCGCCTGCGCCATCACAATGCGGTCGTGGGGGCGCGACGGCCCGGCAATGGCCGGCTCCACCGAAGAAAGGTCCAGCTCAATAACTTCCGCGTACGCCCGTTGCGGGGCCGCTTCGTCGTTCCAGAACCCCTGCGCCTTCGCATAGGCTTCCACCAGCGCCACCTGCTGGACATCGCGGCCGGTAAGGGCCAGGTAATCCAAGGTTTTCTGGTCCACGGGGAACAACGTGCAGGTGCTGCCGTACTCCGGCGTCATGTTGGAAATGCACGCGCGCTGTGTGGCGGAGAGTGCCGCCACGCCGGGGCCGAAGCACTCCACGAAGCAGCCCACCACGCCCTTTTGGCGCAGCATCTGAGCGAAGGCCAGCGACACGTCCATGGCCGACACGCCAGCGGCCAGCTGGCCGGTAAGGCGGATGCCGATGACCCGCGGCACCAGCGTGGTGATGCGTTGCCCCAGCGCCGCCGCTTCTGCTTCGATGCCGCCTACACCCCAGCCCAAAACGCCAATGCCGTTTACGGTGGGGGTATGGCTGTCGGTGCCCACCACGGTGTCGAAGTACACCACCGGGTTGCCGGCGCCGTCGGTCTGCCCCTTCGAGGAGCGCATCACCACCGGCGCGAACTTCTCAATGTTCAGCTGATGGCAAATGCCCTGCCCCGGCGGCACGATGCGCACGTTTTCAAACGACTCTTGCGCCCACTTCAAAAACTGGTAGCGCTCGTGGTTGCGACCGAACTCCAGAGCCATGTTGGCCTCCATGCAGCCGGCACAGCCCGCCTCATCGGCAATCACCGAGTGGTCGATCACCAAGTCGCAGGGAATCTGCGGGTTGATCTTCGCCGGGTCGCCACCCAGCTGCTGGCAGGCTTCGCGCATCACGGCGAAGTCCACGAACACCGGCACGCCGGTGAAGTCCTGGAACAGCACGCGGGCCGGGGAAAACTCCACCTCGTCCCCCACCGTGCCGGCCAGGCCCGCTTCCACGATACGCTGGGCCAGCTGCTGGGCCGCCGCCTCGTCCGCGGCGTTGCGCAAGGCGTTCTCCAGCAGCACCTTCAGGGCATAGGGCAGCTTCTCCGCCCCTTCCACCGCAGTAATGTCGTAATAGGCGAAGGTGCCCTCCCCCGCCTGCAGGGTGCTCAGAGTCTTCAGTTCGCTCACGTAAACCTCTATTCCATCGCAGCGATCAACGCTTGGGTGAACTGGGCGCAAGTGGCAGGGGCCGCATCCGATTTCGTGGCGCGGCGAATGTCACCGGTAAGGCAGGTGCCTTCGGCGTACACCTTGCGCACCGCCGCGCGAATGCGCTCGGCCGCCTCCAGCTCGCCCAGATGATCCAGCATCATGGCAGCAGACAGAATCTCCGCCGTGGGGTTGGCCAGGTTCTTGCCGGCAATGTCGGGGGCGCTGCCGTGCACCGCCTCGAACACCGCGTAATCCTTGCCGATGTTGGCGCCCGGAGCAATTCCCAGGCCCCCCACCAGGCCCGCCGCCAAATCGGAGGCAATGTCGCCGTACAGGTTGGGGAACACCATCACGTCGAACTGGCTGGGGTCTTGCACCATGCACATGCAGCAGGCGTCGATGATCTTGTCGTCGAAGGCCACCGCGCCCTCGTAGCGCTGGGCCACTTCCCGGGCCACCCGCAAGAACAGGCCGTCGGAGTGCTTCATGATGTTGGCCTTGTGCACCGCCGTTACCTTGTTGCGGCCATGCTTTTGGGCGTATTGGAAGGCATATTCCATAATGCGCTCAGAGCCGGTAACGGAAATGGGCTTGATGGAGATGCCGGAATCGGGGCGAATGGTGCCAGCACCGCTCTCCTCCACAAAACGGATGAGCTCCTTGGCCTGGGCCGAACCTTCCTCGAACTCAATGCCGGCGTACAAATCCTCGCTGTTTTCCCGCACGATCACCAAATTCACGTCGTCATAGCGGCCGCCCGCGCCGGGGATGGACATCACCGGCCGCAGGTTAACGTACAGATCCAGCGCCTGGCGAAGAGCCACGTTCACGCTGCGAAAACCCGTGCCCACCGGCGTGGTAACCGGCCCCTTGATGGCCACCTTGTTGCGCTGCACCGCCTCGATGGTGCTCTCCGGCAAGGGGGCGCCGAACTCTTCCATGCAGGCTGCGCCGGCGGGGGCCACTTCCCACTCGATGGGGGCGCCGCTGGCCGCCACCACTTCCTGCATGGCTGCCGACGTTTCCAAGCCAATGCCGTCGCCGGGAATAAGGGTTACAAGATGGGTCACGCTGTTCCTCCAAACCTCGCGGGTTGTTCTGCCTATAAAAACGCAATGGCGCCGTTGGAGCGCCATTGCGAATGATGTTTACCGGGCCCTAGGAAACATTCTGGACAATGGATGCCGCTTTTCGCTGCAGCGCCCCCTTGCTATTGGTGGCGTCGAAGCCCATGCGCTCCTTCAAGGCCGCCTTCACCTCCGGCGCCAGCTTTCCTTCCGAGAAGCCTACCACCGCCGTCAGCATGTCCTGGAACTCAAGGTCGCCGTGATAGCACTGGATGCCCTCGTCAATCAGCGGCCACACTTTCTCGGAGCGCTTCTCGGTAGTGGCGCCCAAGCGGCACAAAAAGCGCATGGCCGCCAACCGCGCCGGACCGCTGTCCTCATCGAATAGCGCGGCATCTGCTTCCGGCACCGCCTTCTCGCACACGCGCGCCTCCAGCGACACCAATTCGGTAAGCACGTCCAGCACTTCCCAGCGGGTTTGGGCCTCGGGCACGTTAAGCGCCTCCACAAATTGCTCGGTGGCCGGCTGCAGCAGCTCGGGCTTCTTCTTGGCCACCACCGCAAGCACGCTGGCCGCCTTCTGGCGCTCGCGCCGCGATGCCCCCGAAAGCGCCTCCACCAATTCTTCCACCAACTCGGGAGATTCCATGGCCTCGTCAGCCTTGTTCAGGATCGCTTCCGGCTTCGCCATAGCTCCCCACCGCCTTTCAAGCGCAAATATTCCAGAACATATTATAGGGACAAACTAAAACCCCCTTGCACCACCTTCGGCGGGCGGAGCGTCCCCAAAACAAAAAAAGCCCCCGAAGGGGCCGAGAAAGCGGGCAGGGCGCCCGCGAGGCGGAGAAGAGCCAAGGCTCCCCCCCCCCAAAAAAAAGCCAGGAAGGGCCCCGGAGGGCCCTCCCCGAACGCAAAAAAGCATCCCCTGCGAGCAGAACGCCCTATCCTCCCACGGCCTGGCGCCGCAGTACTTTCGGCGA
>Ga0073908_1002475_pt1 | contig 22201 bp, 20 predicted proteins | sample MucameincwithD2O_FD_65484 | JGI IMG/M metagenome (GOLD analysis project Ga0073908, IMG submission 65484) | Mouse cecum microbial communities from Vienna, Austria - Mucus amended microcosms incubated with D2O | ecosystem: Host-associated > Mammals > Digestive system > Large intestine > Cecum...
ATAGTAGGTGCTGATTAGGGCGAGGGTCCACCCGTTCCCATTCCGAACACGGAAGTTAAGCTCGCTTCTGCCGAAAATACTTGTCTGGAGACGGACCGGGAAGATAGGTAGTGCCTACACGAAGCGGAACAGCTTTATTAGTTGTTCCGCTTTTACTTATGTAAAGCAGGGTTTGCTTTGTCAGGAGGGTCAAGTATGAATTACCTGGAATCCCTGCGTCGATGCAAAGAAGAAATTGATGCAGGAATATGGAGACGACACGATTTGAAAATTCCGAATGGGGACAAAAATGCGCGGCCAGAGCAATTGGGGCGCGTTCTCTATGTCTATCCGATAGAGAGTGGCACGAAACTGGCCATGTTCCAATATCTTGATCAGCATTATGACAAAGAGGACTTACCTTGGGAACCGCCTTTTTTGGAGTGTATTTATTCGGATCACGCAAAAATTGCGGAGGACACACGAAAGAGCGGCGAAGCCCGGGGCGCAATTCCGCTCTCTCCTCTGTTGGCGGAGTCCATTTGTCGTACAACTGGAAAACTGCCACAGATACCAGATGATCTCTTTCAACTCAAGACTTTGGTGGTAGACAGTCCCAATTATTACAATTCGCCCTACCTTGGGACGCATATTCTTTGGCGCGGGAAGTACCTCCTGACGGATTTGGACGCCCTGCCTGCCTTATCCTCGCATTTCTATTACAGTCCGGGGGACTGGACTGCGCTGGGGCGCATGAAGCGGCTTCGTTCCTTGACCGTTCAAAATGTTTATATCGAGGACTATAATATGCTGTCCGGTCTGACTGCTTTGAAGAAGCTGAAGCTGGAGGGAACGAATTTCACAGCGGATTTGCTGGCATAATACTTCTCTCAAAGAAAAGCAGCTGTCCAAGCGTGGACAGCTGCTTTCATGTTATTCCGTCATACTGCCCGAGCCGCCCATCAGGGCTGTGAGTTTTTCGATGTACTCCAGGGGAAAGGGGGCGTTATTCCTCTTAAAAGGTTTTGCAGTACCGCAAATCGGTCAATGCCGTGTCCTGTGTCAGTGCCACCTCCAGGCTGTGTCCGTCCCAGGCAAAGCCGTGCTTTTCGTAGAACCGCCGGGCGCGGTCGTTCTCCCGGAGGACGTACAGGAAACAGCCGGGATAGCCCGCCGCGCTCAGACGGCGGAGGACCTCCTCCATCACGACGGAGCCGTGCCCCTGTCCCCAGTGGTCCGGGTGGCTGTAGAGGGAGACCAGCTCCCCCCAGGCGGCCAGGTCGGGGGAGCTGAAATTGCAGATGGTGTCCCCGGCGGCCTGATCCACCCGAGCAGGGCCGTAGGTGGCACAGCACAGGGGCTGCTCCCCGTCATACAGCAAGAGGCCCTGGTAGACACCTTCTTTGTAATTTTGGCGAAATACCGGCACCCAACGGTCGTCAGTGATCTCACGGTCCAGATAGCCGGCCGGGATGCTGTCCCGGTAGGCGGTCCGCCAGCCCAGGGCGTGGAGGAGGGACATATCACAAAAGTGCTTCTCCTCGCAGGCGTCAATCAGTTGTAGCGTTTCCATAAAAGCAGACCCTTTCCCCAAAAAAAATGGACGGCCAACGGCCGTCCACTATTCTATCACAGTCGGACAATTTGTTCAATGGGCAGGGAACACAGTACCGCCTGGGCCTCGCTGCGCAGGCCGTGTTCGGCGTTGATGGCCTCCATAATGGGCCCCCGAAGCTCGGTGGGGACTACAATGGCCACAATTTCCCGCTCTGGCTTCAGCTCCACCTCATAGGCCTGTTCCAGCTCCTCCAGGCCGGACAGCCGGCCCTTAATGACTGTTCCGCCCCGGGCCCCGCGGGCCTTGGCGGTGGACATCACATCGTCGGTACAGCCCCGGGCGCACACCACCAGAATCAGGCTGTTTTCGGTACGCTCCATCTCATTCCCCTCCTTCTGTTTCAGGCTCTCGGCGTGGTAGGCGGCCAGATTGGCGATCAGGCTGTTCAGGCCGGATATGGGAATCGCAACCACAATCCCGGCTCCGCCGGTGTGTCCCCAGAGCTCGTTATCCAGGTCGTGGAGCAGCTTTTTTGCTGCCGAGGCGGCGGCAAAGCTGACCACCACGTCCTTTTCGCTGGACCCCAGGCCCAGAATGTCCATAATCTCTGAGGTGGCGGTGCCCTTTCCGGGACATTGGAGGTGAATGGGTACCTGCCGCTTGCGGTAGAGCCGCTGTATTGCGGTGCCCTGTCCCCGCTCCACGATGGAGAGGATTATTTTCATTGCTTCCATGGACAGACTCCTCTCAATCGAAGTAGAGGACCATGTCCTCCACCCGCTCCATGCGGGAGCGCAGACGGCGGCGGGCCAGCTTGTGGCGCACCACGCTGGACAGACCCATTACCTGGATGGTGACAAGGGGGGTCATAGCCACCATGGCCACGATACCAAAGGCGTCGGTCATCATGTTGCCCCCCAGGGCATGGCAGGCCCCCTGCGCGAAGGGGAGCAGGAAGGTGGCGGTCATGGGGCCGCTGGCCACTCCGCCGGAGTCGAAGGCGATGCCGGTAAAGATGCTGGGCACCAGGAAGGTGAGGCCCAGAGAGATGGCGTAGCCGGGGATCAGCAGCCAGAAAATATTCAGGCCGGTGAGCACCCGCACCATGGCCAGACCTACAGATACACACACGCCGATGGACAGGGCCAGCCCCATAGCTTTGTGGGAGATGGAGCCGTTGGAGACCTCCTCCACCTGCTTGGTAAGGACGGCGACGGCGGGCTCGGCCTTGACGATGTAGTAGCCGATGAGCATACCAATGGGGACCAGGAGCCACTTGGAGGCGCCGGTGGCGATGGTGGCGCCGATGAGCTGGCCGGCGGGCATAAAGCCTACATTAACTCCGCACAGGAAGAGGACCAGCCCGATGTATGTATAGAGCAGTCCGGTGGCAATGCGCATCAGCTGGCCCCGCTTGAAGCGCCGGGTAATGGCCTGAAAGACCAGAAACAGCCCGGCGATGGGGAGCAGAGCCCGGGCCACCTCCTCAAAATAGGTGGGGAAGGACTGGGTAAAATAGCGGGCGGCCTGAGCCGTGTTGGGGATGGAGGGGATTACGCTCAGGTGGGAGGCCGCCTCCTGGGGCCTGTAGATGATGCCCAGGAGCAGCACACAGAGGATGGGGCCGATGGAGCACAGGGAGATGAGGCCGAAGCTGTCGCTGGCGGAGTTTTTGTCGCTGCGGGTGGAGGCAATTCCCAGGCCCAGGGACATGATAAAGGGGACGGTAATGGGGCCGGTGGTGACGCCGCCCGAGTCGAAGGACACGGGGATAAAGTTGCCCGGAGCCAGGGCGGCCAGGGCAAACACGGCGAAGTAAAAAATCAGCAGCAGCCGGCGCAGGGGGATGCCTCTGCGGATGCGCAGGGTGGCCGCCACCAGAAAGAGGCCAACCCCCACCGCCACCGTGAGAATCAGCACGATATTGTCAATGGCGGGCACCTGGTTGGCCAGCACCTGGAGGTCTGGCTCCGCCATAGTGGTGAGTACGCCGAGGAGAAAGTAGACGGCGACGGGGACAATCAGGTGCTTGCTCTTGCTGATGGTGACACCCACGCCCTCCCCCATGGGGATCATCGACATATCCACGCCCAGGGTAAACAGTCCCATGCCGCCCACCAGCAGGATGGCGCCGAAGAGGAAGAGCACCAGGGTGCCCGGGTCCAGAGGGGCGATGGTGATGGACAGCAGAAACACTATGGCGGTGATGGGGAGTACAGAGGCCATGGACTCCCGGGTTTTTTCTGTCAGCTGTTTGTTAAGACGCAACGAGCCTCCACTCCTTTCTGCTGGATTCCATTATAGCGGAGAAAAGCGGTGCTTCCTAGACCCTTTATAGAATCTTTATGCGCCGCCGGACTTTTTAACACGGGAAAAAATAAGGATTGTATTTTTAGCAAAAAAGAAATATAATGGACACAGAGGACCATAAAGATAGGAGGATTATGGAGATGGCCGTGGAATACAGAAATCTGATGGAGGACATTGTGCTCCAGAACCTGGATGTGGTGATGGCGGCGGAAGGCGGGTGTACCTGCGATTCCTGCAAATCGGATGTGATCGCCTATACCCTGAATCACCTGCCCCCCCACTATGTGGCCACCCGGCAGGGCCGGCTGATGGTCAAGCTGAAGAGCTACGAGATGCAGTCCCGGGCCGATGTGGTGGCCGCGATCAGTGAAGCGACCGTCATGGTGGCGAAAAATCCCCGTCACGGACGGAATTGAACTGTCAGCCCTGCGTTTTGCGGGGCTGACATTTTTAACGCAGAAACAGCCGCAGCAGCTTGCTCTTCAAGGGCGTGTATGGGGCATACCGGACGGGCAGGTCCATCCAGACCGCCTTCTTGACGATGCTCTTTGTGTGGGAGAAGGTGTCGAAGCTCTGGCGGCCGTGGTAGCTGCCCATGCCGCTGTTGCCCACGCCGCCGAAGGGGAGGCGGCTGGTGGCCAGATGGATGATGGTGTCGTTGATGCACCCGCCCCCGAAGGAGGTCCGGCGGAGAAACAGCTCCTGGACCTCCTTGTCCTGGGAGAACAGATACAGGGCCAGGGGGCGGGGCCGGGCGCGGACGAAGTCGGCCGCCTCCTGGATATGGTTGAAGGTGAGAACAGGGAGGACAGGACCGAAGATTTCCTCCTGCATAACGGGATCTTCGGGGGAGACGTTGTCCAGTACAGTGGGCTGGATTTTCAGGGTGTCCAGGTCGCCTCTGCCGCCCAAGACCACCTTTGCCGGATCAATCAGGCCCATCACCCGCTCGAAATGCCTCCGGTTGACCATGCGGACATAGCCGTCGTTGTCCAAGGCGTCGCCGCCATACTGGGCGGCGATCCATTTTTTGAGATGGGCCAGAAATTCCTCCTTCACGCGCCGGTGGATGAGCAGATAGTCGGGGGCCACGCAGGTCTGTCCGCAGTTGAGCAGCTTGCCGAATACCAGCCGTTTGGCGGCCAGGTCCAGCCTGGCGGTAGCGTCCACAATACAGGGGCTCTTGCCGCCCAGCTCCAGGGTGACCGGGGTGAGGTGCCTGGCCGCCCTGGACATGACCTCCCGGCCCACCGCCACCCCGCCGGTAAAGAAAATATAGTCAAATTTCTGGTCCAGAAGGGCCTGATTCTCCGCCCTTCCGCCCTCCACAACGGCGACGTGCTCCGGAGGGAAGCAGTTTGACAGAATATCCCGGATGACCGCGGAGACGGCGGGGGAGTAGGCCGAGGGCTTCACCGTGCAGCAGTTTCCGGCGGCGATGGCCCCGATGAGGGGCTCCATAGTGAGCATGAAGGGGTAATTCCATGGGGACATAATCAGGACAACCCCGTAGGGCTCCGACACGGTAAAGCTCCGGGCGGGGAACTGGGCCAGCGGGGTGAGATGCCACCTGTCCCGGGTCCAGCCGGCCAGATGCCGGGCCACATAGCTCAGCTCGGCCAGTGTCATGCCCACCTCGCACATGTAGCTCTCAGCGGGGGATTTGTTCAGGTCGGAGTGCAGAGCGGCGGTAATGTCTCCCTCGTGGGCTTTGATGGCCTCCCGCAGGCGCTGGAGGGCCGCCCTGCGGGCGGACAGGGGGAGGGTGGCTCCGGTATTGAAATAGGCCCGCTGGGCTGTCACAAGGGCTTGGATGTCCATAGGTTACCTCCTGTGAATCCGTGAAGGCAATTCCGGGTAATCGCGGATAACGTTGTGTAGGGCAAGGGCTCTGCCCTTGCCTAATCAGGTTACCGCCTTGGAAAGAGGCAAGGGCAGAGCCCTTGCCCTACAGGACGTACATAGCATACCATAAAATGGCCTGTCCGTCAAAAATTTCTCTTGACAGGCTTCGCGGGGGCTGGTATTATGTTTTTAACAGTACTGTATTTTTATTACTAGAAGGGTGGAGGAGTGCATGATGAAACAGCAAAGACCCCTGACCAAGGAGCAGTACCTGAAAAAATTCAGCCGGGCGGTGCGGTGGCGTCTGCCGCCCCAGGAGTCGGAGGAGGCCATCGCAGACTACCGGGAGCTGGTTTTCCAGCCGGAGCGGGACGAATCCAAGCTGGTGGAGGAGCTGGGCGAGCCTGTCCAGGCGGCCCACCTGCTCACCGATGTGAAGGCATACCGCCGGTGGCTGAAAATCTTCGCTGTATTGGCCTTCGGCCTGTTCCTGCTGGCCAAGTGGGCCTGGATGGGTCATAGCAGTTTCTACTTCAGCTTTGCTGACCAGTGGTGGTATCCTGTGTGGGTGATGGCGGTGGGGCTGGCGCTGTCCCTGTACTGGTTCCGGCGGTACGGACAGAAAAATGGGCCACTGTCCAAGCGGCTGGTGCTGGCTCTGGTTGTGGTGCTGGCTTTTGGCGCGGGAACAATGGCATGGAACTGGTATGTATTTGATTCGAGCTTTTTGGATAGTTATGTGGAGAGATATCCCCTCATCATCCCCTGGCAGGTCATCTTGCAGCGGGAGCTGATTATCAATGGCGGAATGATATGCGCTCTGATTGCTTTGGCTGGGCTGATATTAGCCAAGTGCTATGATCGCAGGTGGCTGGCCCTATACACGCTGGCCGTTACGGTGGCGGCAGTATGTGGCTTTATAATTTTTTTCTGTAGAAGTATAGACATAGGATATGCTGTTCGCAGTTCCGCCCAGTCCTACCTGTTTGCCCGCCTGATCCCCATCGGGGCTGCGGGCCTGATCGGAACGGGGGTGGCCCTGTGCTGAAGAAGGACCTGCTGGAGCTGTGTCTGCTCCAGCTCCTCTCCCAGGGGGATAAATACGGCTATGAGGTGCTCACTCCCCTCCGTGCCGCCTTTCCGGACACCCAGGAGAGCGCCATCTACGCCCTCCTCCGGGGGCTGGGGAAGTCGGGGCTCACCTCCTGGTATATGGCCCCCGGGGGCGGCGGGCCGGACCGGAAATACTACCGGATAACCTCTGCGGGGCAGGCCCGGCTGGAGGAAATGCGGGACCAGTGGCGCAACATGCGGGACGCCATCGCCTCCTTTGGGGTGGAGTAGAAAAAAGGCCCCCTTCTCAAGGGGGCTCCCGGCGAAGCCGGGTGGGGGTTTCTTTTGAGAAAACCCTCCGTCATTTGCTGCGCAAATGCCACCTCCTTTTGCGAAGGGAGGCTTTGGGGGAGCAACAGCCCAAAATCATATTTACAACCGGCCAAAATCGTGGTATTATGTATCACTGTGGAGGATTTCCTCCGCAGATGATATGAAAACGAGGAGTGTTCCTTTATGAGCCGTATGGTCGGTACAGTTTCCCGGGGCATCCGCACCCCCATCATCCGCAGCGGTGACGATCTGGTGGAGATGGTTACCAGCTCCCTGCTGGAGGCCGCCAGGGAGGACGGCTTTACCGTCCGGGACCGGGACATTGTGGCCATGACTGAGGCCATTGTCGCCCGGGCCCAGGGCAATTACGCCTCGGTGGACAACATTGCCGCCGACGTCCGGGCCAAGCTGGGCGGCGAGACAATCGGCGTGATCTTCCCCATCCTCAGCCGCAACCGCTTTGCCATCTGCCTGCGGGGCATCGCCAAGGGGGCGCAAAAGGTTGTCCTCATGCTCAGCTACCCCTCCGACGAGGTGGGCAACCACCTCATCAGCCTGGACGCGGTGGATGAGAAGGGGGTGGACCCCTACAAGGACATCCTCACCCTGGAGAAATACCGGGAGCTCTTCGGCTATGAGAAGCACCCCTTCACCGGCGTGGACTACGTGGCCTACTACCAGGAGCTGATTGAGGGCTGCGGGGCGGAGGTGGAGATCATCTTTGCCAACGATCCCCGGGCCATCCTGCCCTATACCAGGGATGTGCTGTGCTGCGACATTCACACCCGTCAGCGCACCAAGCGGCTGCTGAAGGCCGCCGGAGCCCAGCGGGTCTTTGGTCTGGACGAGATTCTGAACGCCCCGGTTGACGGCAGCGGCTGTAATGAGAAATACGGCCTGCTGGGCTCCAACAAGTCCACCGAGGAGAAGGTAAAGCTGTTTCCCCGGGACTGCCAGGGGCTGGTGGAGGCCATTCAGAAGCGGCTGCTGGAGGAGACCGGCAGCCATGTGGAGGTCATGGTCTACGGCGACGGCGCCTTCAAGGACCCGGTGGGCAAAATTTGGGAGCTGGCCGACCCGGTGGTCTCCCCGGCCTACACCGCCGGTCTGGAGGGCACCCCCAACGAGCTGAAGCTGAAGTATCTGGCCGACAACGACTTCGCCCATCTGTCCGGCGAGGCGCTGAAAGAGGCCATCAAGGACCGCATCCACAAGAAGGACGGGGACCTGGTGGGACAGATGGTGTCGGAGGGCACCACCCCCCGGCGGCTGACCGACCTGATTGGCTCCCTGTGCGACCTGACCTCCGGCTCGGGGGACAAGGGGACTCCGGTGGTGCTGATCCAGGGTTATTTTGACAATTACACCACAGAATAAAAAAGCATGTGCCGCCCGACGGGCGGCACATGCTTTCTTTACAGGCCCTGAGCGATCATGGCCTCAGATATCTTTTTAAAGGCGGCGATGTCGTTTCCGGCGATGAGGTCCTCCCCCAGGCCGTACTCCGCGGCGGCGGCGGCGGAGGCGTCGTAGATGCTGCCCATAATCTGGCGCAGCTTCTCGTCCACCTCGCTGCGGGTCCAGTTGTAGCGGATGGAGTTCTGGGCCATCTCCAGGGCGGACACCGCCACGCCGCCCGAGCCGGAGGCCTTGGCCCCCGCGGTGAGCACCTTGGGGCTGAGACGGAGCAGCTTCATGGCCTGGGTGGTGGCGGGCATGTTGGCCCCCTCCACATAGTAGCGCACATCGTTGGCCAGGATGGAGATGGCGTCCTCTACGTCCAGCTCGTTCTGGGTGGCGCAGGGGATGGCAATATCGGTTTTGACCTCCCAGGGCTTCTTGCCGGGGAAGAACTCCACCCCGAACCGGCGGGCGTAGGCGGAGACCTTGTCCTTGCCGCTGTCCCGCATCTCCAGCAAATAGTCCAGCTTCTCCTGGCCGGTAATCCCCTCGGGGTCGTAGACATAGCCGTCGGGGCCGGAGAGGGTGACCACCTTCGCACCCAGCTGGGCCGCCTTGCGGCACACCCCCCAGCTCATATTGCCGAAGCCCGAGACCGCGATGGTCTTGCCCTCCAGGGTGTCCCCCTGGCTGCCCACCATCCGGTCCAGGAAGTAGACGGTGCCCGAGCCGGCGGCCTCCAGGCGGACCTTGCTGCCGCCGTAGGTGAGGCCCTTGCCGGTGAGGGCGGAGCTCTCCGCCTTGCCCAGCAGACGCTTGTACTGGCCGTAGAGGTAGCCGATCTCCTTGGCCCCCACGCCGATGTCGCCGGCGGGGATGTCGGTGTCCGCGCCGATATAGCGGTACAGGGCATTCATGAAGGACTGGCAGAAGCGCATGATCTCCCGGTCGCTCCTGCCCCTGGGGTCGAAGTCGGCGCCGCCCGAGGCTCCGCCGATGGGCAGGCCGGTGAGGGCATTTTTGTAGGTCTGCTCAAAGCCCAAAAACTTCACCACACTGGCGTTCACCGAGGGGTGGAACCGCAGGCCTCCCTTGTAGGGGCCGATGGCGCTGTTGAACTGCACCCGGTAGCCGTGGTTGGTGTGGGCGTTCCCCTGGTCGTCCACCCAGGGCACCAGGAAGGTGACCATCCGCTCGGGCTCCACCATGCGGGTGAGCAGGTCCAGCTTCTCATAGCGGGGGTCGTCCAGGGCGGGGTCGATCATCTCCAGCCAGGTCTGGACCGACTGGAGGTACTCCTCCTCGCTGGGATACTTCTGGCGGAGGCGTTCCAATACGCGGTGGGCGTAGTTGTTCATAGTCTCCCCTCCTTACACCAGGCCGTAGGCCAACATGGAGTCGGCCACCTTCAGAAAGCCGGCGATGTTGGCCCCGGCCACCAGGTTGCCCGCCATGCCGAACTGCTCGGCGGCCCGGGCGGCGTTGTGATACAGGTCGGTCATGATGGTCTTGAGCCGGTCGTCCACCTCCTGGAAGGTCCAGGAGAAACGCATGGAGTTCTGACTCATCTCCAGAGCGGATACCGCCACACCGCCGGCGTTCGCGGCCTTAGAGGGGGCGAAGAGCACGCCGGCCTCCTGAAGGGCGTCCATGGCGTCGGGGGTGGAGGGCATGTTGGCCCCCTCGACCACGGCGAAGCAGCCATTTTTTATCAGGGCTTTGGCGCCCTCCAGGGGCAGCTCGTTCTGGGTGGCGCAGGGCAGGGCGATGTCACAGGGGATGTTCCAGATGTTGACGCAGCCCTCGTGGTACTCCGCGCCCGGCCTGCGGGCGGCGTACTCCTTAATGCGGGCCCGCTCCACCTCCTTGATCTGCTTCATCAGGTCCAGATCAATGCCGTCCTTGTCGTAGATATAGCCGTTGGAGTCGGACATGGCCACCACCTTGCCGCCCAGCTGGGTGGCCTTGTCACAGGCGTAGATGGCCACATTGCCCGAGCCGGATACCACCACGGTGGCCCCCTCGAAGCTCTTGCCGTTGTCCTTGAGGAGGCAGTCGGCCAGATAGCACAGGCCGTAGCCGGTGGCCTCCTTCCGGGCCAGGGAGCCGCCGTAGGTGAGGCCCTTGCCGGTGAGCACGCCGGTGAACTCGTTGCGCAGCCGTTTGTACTGGCCGAAGAGATAGCCGATCTCCCGGGCGCCCACGCCGATGTCGCCGGCGGGCACGTCGGTGTCGGGGCCAATATACTTGAACAGCTCGTTCATAAAGGACTGGCAGAAGCGCATGACCTCGGCCTCGGACTTGCCCTTGGGGTCGAAGTCGGAGCCGCCCTTGCCGCCGCCGATGGGCAGGCCGGTGAGGCTGTTTTTGAAGGTCTGCTCAAAGCCCAAAAACTTGATGATGCTCTCGTTCACTGAGGGGTGGAAGCGCAGGCCCCCCTTGTAGGGGCCGATGGCGCTGTTGAACTGGATGCGGTAGCCCCGGTTGACGTGGATCTCACCCCTGTCGTCCTCCCAGGGGACCCGGAACTTGATGGTGCGCTCGGGCTCCACCAGGCAGTCCATGACGCCCTCCTTAATCAATTCGGGACGGGCGTTGGCCACAGGGGCCAGAGAGGTAAGGACCTCCCGCACCGCCTGATGAAATTCCGGCTCGGCAGGGTCTCGTTTGACGACTCGCTCCATCAGACCGTTCAGATACTCGTTTTGAATATTCATAATATCAATCCTCTCCGTAGATTCGTTGCGCCCGGCCGCTTGCCATCCGCTCAAGCTAATACCTTAGCGTATTAAAGTTATAGCATAAAGAAAAATGCAAGTCAACAAAATCTGACTTGCATTTTTGAAGTTTGGTGCATTAGAGAAAAAGCCCCTTGTTTCCAGCGGAAGTTTGTAATATCCCATAAAGGCAAAAAAATCATCGATTTATGTCACTTTGGCCATAGGACTGGGGTGCAATTTCAGTCTCTTCCTGGATTCGTTTTGCCCGGAGCTGGTCAGGGCCGAAGGGCCAGCCAGAGGAGCCCTGCCAGCTGGAGGGCCAGCAGCAGGGGAAAGCCAAAGCGGAAGTACCAGTGCCTGGTCTTGTGGTGGAACATCCGCATCCCCAGGGTGCCGCCCAGGGCCCCGCCCAGGAGGGCGGGGAGAAACAGAGCCCGCTCCGATATCCGCCAGGCGTTCTGTCTGGCCCGGCGCTTGTCAACGCCCATCAGAAGAAGGACGGCCAGATTGACGGCCAGCAGATACAGCGCCAGCAGCTGCTTCAGCTCATTTGTCATGGTAATCGCCTCTCCCTGCTGAAATAAAATTCTCTCCTATTATAATTATAGCGCCTTTAACCGCCTTTTTCAACAAAATTTAGATTGGAATTTCTATAGAAAAGTTCATAAACGGCCTTGAAAAATCCTTGATACGTCTGTATAATGTTATGCACGGTATTACAGAAACTGCGGACAATTTTTCTAGTCGCGGTTTCTGACGCCCCCGCTCCGGGGCGCCGTATACGCTAGAAAGGAATGATGTTTACCAATGGCTGAGAAATTCTTGTACCTCTTCTCCGAGGGCAACGCCAACATGCGCAACCTGCTGGGCGGCAAGGGCGCCAACCTGGCCGAGATGACCAACATCGGCATGCCCGTCCCCCAAGGCTTCACCATCACCACCGAGGCCTGCACCCAGTACTATGAGGACGGCGAGAGGATCAACGACGAGATCCAGGCCCAGATCATGGAGTATATCGACAAGCTGGAGGAGATCACCGGCAAGAAGTTCGGCGACATGGAGAACCCCCTGCTGGTCTCCGTCCGTTCCGGCGCCCGGGCCTCCATGCCCGGTATGATGGACACTATCCTGAACCTGGGCCTGAATGAGCAGGTGGTGGAGGTCATCGCCAAGCAGTCCAACAATCCCCGCTGGGCCTGGGACTGCTACCGCCGCTTCATCCAGATGTACTCCGACGTGGTCATGGAGGTGGGCAAGAAGTACTTTGAGCAGCTCATCGACGAGATGAAGGAGAAGAAGGGTGTCACCCAGGACGTGGAGCTGGATGCCGACGACCTGAAGACCCTGGCCAACCAGTTCAAGGCCGAGTACAAAGAGAAGATCGGAGCTGACTTCCCCTCCGACCCCAAGGAGCAGCTGATGGGGGCCATCAAGGCCGTCTTCCGCTCCTGGAACAACCCCCGTGCCATTGTCTACCGCCGCATGAACGATATCCCCGGCTCCTGGGGCACCGCCGTCAACGTCCAGTCCATGGCCTTCGGCAACATGGGCGACGACTGCGGCACCGGCGTGGCCTTCACCCGCAACCCCGCCACCGGCGAGAAGAAGCTGATGGGCGAGTTCCTCACCAACGCCCAGGGCGAGGACGTGGTGGCCGGCGTGCGCACCCCCATGCCCATCCAGGAGATGGCTGAGAAGTTCCCCGAGGCCTTCGCCCAGTTCACCGACGTGTGCAAGAAGCTGGAGGACCACTACCGGGACATGCAGGACATGGAGTTCACCGTGGAGCACGGCAAGCTCTACATGCTCCAGACCCGCAACGGCAAGCGCACCGCCGCCGCCGCCCTGAAGATCGCCTGCGATCTGGTGGACGAGGGCATGATCGACGAGAAGAAGGCGGTGGCCATGATCGACCCCCGCAATCTGGACACCCTGCTCCATCCCCAGTTTGACCCCGCCGCCCTGAAGAAGGCCACCCCCATCGCCACCGCTCTGCCCGCCTCCCCCGGCGCCGCCTGCGGCAAGATCGTCTTCACCGCCGACGACGCAAAGGAGTGGGCTGCCCGGGGCGAGAAGGTCTGTCTGGTCCGGCTGGAGACCTCCCCCGAGGACATCGAGGGCATGGTGGCCTCCCAGGGCATCCTCACCGTCCGGGGCGGCATGACCTCCCACGCCGCCGTGGTGGCCCGGGGCATGGGCACCTGCTGCGTGTCCGGCTGCGGCGCCATCAAGATGGACGAGGAGAATAAGAAGTTCGAGCTGGACGGCAAGACCTATAAGGAAGGCGACTGGATTTCCCTGGACGGCTCCACCGGCAATATCTACGGCGAGGCCATCCCCACCGTGGACGCCTCCATCTCCGGCGAGTTCGGCCGGATCATGGCCTGGGCCGACAAGTACCGCCAGATGGGGGTCCGCACCAACGCCGACAACCCCCGGGACACCGCCCAGGCGGTGAAGTTCGGCGCCGAGGGCATCGGCCTGTGCCGCACCGAGCACATGTTCTTCGAGGCCGACCGCATCCCCGCCATCCGGGAGATGATCTGCTCCGACACCGTGGAGCAGCGTGAGAAGGCCCTGGCCAAGCTGGAGCCCATGCAGCAGGGCGACTTCGAGGCCATGTACGAGGCCCTGGAGGGCCGTCCCATGACCGTCCGCTTCCTGGACCCCCCGCTCCACGAGTTCGTCCCCACTGAGGAGGCCGACATCGAGCAGATGGCCAAGGATATGGGCAAGACCGTGGCCGACATCAAGGCCATCATCGCCGGCCTCCACGAGTTCAACCCCATGATGGGCCACCGCGGCTGCCGCCTAAGCGTCACCTTCCCGGAGATCGCCCGGATGCAGACCCGCGCCGTCATTAAGGCCGCCCTGGCCGTCCAGGCCCGCCACCCCGAGTGGACCATGGTGCCCGAGATCATGATCCCCCTGGTGGGCGAGCTGAAGGAGTTCGCCTATGTGAAGAGCATCGTCACCGGCGTGGCCGACGAGCTGATTAAGGCGGCCGGCTCCGATATGAAGTACAAGGTGGGCAACATGATCGAGATTCCCCGGGCTGCCATGTGCGCCGATGACATCGCGCCCCACTCCGACTTCTTCTCCTTCGGCTCCAACGACCTGACCCAGCTGGTGTTCGGCTTCTCCCGTGACGACGCCGGTAAGTTCCTGGAGGCCTACTATGAGAAGAAGATCTATGAGAGCGATCCCTTCGCCCGTCTGGACCAGCATGGTGTGGGCCGTCTGATTGCCAACGCCTGCCGCTGGGGCCGCTCCACCAATCCCGGTGTCCACCTGGGCATCTGCGGCGAGCACGGCGGCGATCCTTCCTCCGTGATGTTCTGCCACGACATCGGTCTGGACTACGTCTCCTGCTCCCCCTTCCGGGTGCCCATTGCCCGGCTGGCTGCCGCCCAGGCCGCCATTGCCAACCCCCGGTAAATTTTAACAGCTTAGAACATGGGGCATACCACCGGTTTCCGGTGGTATGCCCCTGCTGCGTGGTGGATAGAAAAGTCGTAATTTTGTCTCTGTTTTCCTTGTAATTTCAAAAGGGCTGCTTTATAATAGGAGCAGCGAATCCGATGAAAACTATTCATGACAGAAGGAGAACACCATGACAGCCAGTGAAAAAAAGCAGCTGATGGCTGCGGCCTGCAGGGTGCGCATGGGCGTCATTGAGGGGACCCATGGAGCCAAGGCGGGCCATCCCGGCGGCAGTCTGTCCGCCGCGGACCTGTTTACCTACCTCTATTTTAAGGAGTTGAACATCGACCCCCAAAATCCCAAGTGGGAGGAGCGGGACCGGTTTGTCCTGTCCAAGGGCCACACCGCCCCCGGGCTGTACGCCGCCCTGGCGGAGCGGGGCTTTTTCCCTGTGAGCGACCTGCCCACCCTGCGGCACATCGACAGCTACCTCCAGGGCCACCCCAACATGAACACCGTCCCCGGCGTGGATATGTCCACCGGCTCTCTGGGACAGGGGATCTCCGCCGCCGCCGGCATGGCCCTTGCCGCCAGGCATATGGGAAAAGCCTGCCGGGTGTACGCCCTGCTGGGCGACGGGGAAATCCAGGAGGGACAGGTGTGGGAGGCTATGATGTTCGCCCACCACTACAAGCTGGATAACTTCTGCGCCATTATCGACAACAACGGCCTGCAGATCGACGGTAAGGTGGATGAGGTGATGAGCCCCTACCCCATCCCGGAGAAGCTGCGCGCCTTCGGCTGGAACGTGGTGGAGATTGACGGCCACGATTTCGACCAGATCGAGGGGGCCTTTGCCAGGGCGAAGGAGACCAAAGGGTCCCCCACCGCCATTGTGATGAAGACCCTGAAGGGCAAGGGGGTCAGCTACATGGAGGGCCAGGCGGGCTGGCACGGCAAGGCCCCCAACGACGAGGAATATGAGATTGCCATGGCTGAGCTGCGGGCCCAGCTGGCGGAAGTGGAGGCGATGTAAGATGGCGGAAGTGAAAAAGGTCGCCACCCGGGACAGCTACGGCGCGGCGCTGAAGGAGCTGGGCGAGCTCCACGACAACCTGATTGTCTTCGACGCCGACCTGGCCGGCGCCACCAAGACGGGCACCTTTAAGAAGGCCTTTCCGGACCGGCACTTCAACTGTGGCATCGCTGAGGGGAATATGATCGCTGTGGCCGCCGGCGCGGCCGCCATGGGACTGGTGCCCTTTGCCTCCAGCTTTGCTATGTTCGCCGCCGGACGGGCCTTTGAGCAGGTGCGCAACTCCATCGGCTACCCCCACCTGAACGTAAAGATCGGCGCCACCCACGGCGGCATCTCGGTGGGGGAGGACGGAGCCTCCCACCAGTGCTGCGAGGACTTCGCCCTCATGCGCTCCATCCCCGGCATGGTGGTCATGTCCCCCGCCGACGATGTGGAGGCCCGGGCCGCAGTGAAAGCCGCCTATGAGCACCAGGGCCCGGTCTACCTGCGCTTCGGCCGGCTGGCCGTCCCCGTGTTCCACGACGAGGCCAGCTTCAGGTTCGAGATCGGCAGGGGCGAGGTCCTCCGGGATGGCGGCGACGTGGCCATCATCGCCAACGGCCTGCTGGTCAACGAGGCCATCGAGGCGGGCAAGGCGCTGGCCGAGGCCGGCATCTCCGCCCGAGTCATCAACCTGTGCACCATCAAGCCCCTGGACGAGGAGCTGGTCCTGAAGGCTGCTCAGGAGTGCGGAAAGGTCATCACCTGCGAGGAGCACTCTGTCATCGGCGGCCTGGGGGAGGCGGTCTCCTCCCTGCTCAGTGAGAAGTGCCCCACCCCTGTGCGCCGGATCGGCGTCAACGACGAGTTCGGCCACTCCGGCCCCGCCGCCGCCCTGCTCAAGCAGTTCGGTCTGTCCGCCGACCATATCGTGGAGGTCGCCAGAGACTTCTGCGGGAAGTGAGAAAACCCCCACCCGGCTTCGCCGGGAGCCCCCTTTGCGAAGGGGGCCTTTGGGTACGAAGACGGGAAGAACCTACTGATTATAAAAAACAGCGCCGGGCAACGGGGCCTTGAGATAAGAAAACCTTTTGTAGGGGCGCATATTATGCGCCCGCGGGCGGCTGATAGCCGCCCCTACATGGATTCTTAAAACAACGCCCTTAACCGGCGCTGCTTTCCTATGCCCGCAGCAGCAGAGGCTGGAGCTGCCGGCCCTCCAGAGCCGCCTGGGCGGCGTCGGCCACCAGGGAGAAGTCGGCCACCAGGGAGGTGGGCTTTTTCTCAAAGTCATCCTGTCCGAAGGGGACAAAGTAGATGTATTTCCTGGGCAATAGGGCGCCGATGCTGGCGGCGGAGGCGGCCAGGCCGTCGTTGGTGGAGGGGGCGATGAGCACCGGCCGCTCATTGCGCAGGTGGGCCTTGGCGGCCATGGTGACGCTGGTGTCGGTGACTCCGGCGGCCAGCTTGCCCAGCGTGTTCCCCGTGCAGGGGCAGATGATGAGCAGATCCAGGAGCTTCTGGGGCCCGATGGGCTCCGCCCCCTTGACGGTGGCGATGACCCGGTGGTCACAGATGCGCTCCATTTCCCGCATCAGGTCGTGGGCCTTGCCGAAACGGGTGTCGGTGTCCGCCGTCACCTCAGAGACGATGGGCACCACCCGGGCAAACCGTGCTTTTATCTGTTCCAGTGCCTCCATGGCTCTGGCGTGTGTACAGAAGGACCCGCATATGGCGAATCCAACGGTTTTATTTTCCAATGAAAATCTTCCTTTCGATTTTAAAACGGGCGGGGCGCTACATCCCGATCTCCCGCAGCATATTGTAGATGGTGTCCCGGATGGCGGCGCCCGCCGTAACCGGAGCCACCTTGCCGGGCAGGGCCAGGGCCCAGACGACGGTGAGGCCCAGCTCGCCGGCCGCGCCCAGGTCCACACCGCCCGGCTTGGAGGCCAGGTCCAGAACGAGGCAGCTGGGGTTGAGGTCCTCCAGCTCCTCACGGCCCAGCACCTGGGTGGGGACGGTGTTGACAATCAGGTCATAGCCGCACAGCCAGCCCTTGAGATGGGCCAAATGCTCCCCGCCGAAGCCCATGGCCTGGGCCCAGGCCAGCTGTTCATACTTCCGGGCGGCCACGCTCACCCGGGCGCCCAGGGCCTGGAAACGCTGGGCGGTGAGCCGCCCCACCCGACCGAAGCCAATTACCAGTACCTTGGAGCCGTGGATGGTGATGGGCAGATGCTCCATTGCCAGTTGGACGGCCCCCTCCGCCGTGGGGACGGCGTTGGCCACAGCCAACTCCTCCCGGGCGAAGTAGTCGTGGATGATGAGGCCCCGCTCCCGGGCCAGTTCCTCTGTCTCCGGGTCCACCCGCCCGCCGCAGAGGAACTGCCGGGGGGAGAGCTGGTCTAAAATGGGGAGCAGGGGGTGCTCCGACACGGAGAGGGGGGCGTTGAGCAGCCCGCTCCCTGTGGAGACGGTGAGGGGAAGGATCACACAGTCCGCCCTGTTCGCCTGGCGCAGGGTGGGCTCGGCGGTGAGGCCGGAGACGGCCTCCGGGGGCTGGCCCAGGGCGTAGGTATGGATGGTGTGGCCGTCCTCAGCCAGCAGCTGAGCCAGCTTGACCTGCCGTAAATCGCCGCCCACCACCCAGATGTTCAGTTCATGCTTCATAGAATACCTCCAAAACCGCCGGCTGAGGGGCGGTGGGTTCTACTCCATTGTATGGCGGCGGGCGGACAGAGGTGCAAAAAGGCCAGGGCTTTTGCCCCGGCCTCTGTACGGTTTATTCAGAAAATACCTTGCTGAGGTCAATGGCGCAGTCCTCCAGAATGTTGACCTTTGCCATGTCCTCCCGGCCGTAGTCCTCCACAGGGAGCAGGTAGCTGTCCTTCAGGAGCATGACCTGCACAGTCCGGTCCTCAGGATTGACCACCCAGTACTCCCGGACGCCGGCCCGCTGATACAGGTCCAGCTTGACGATCCGGTCGTGCCGCCGGGAGGAGGGGGAGAGAATTTCAATCACCAGGTCGGGCGCGCCCTTGCAGCCGCGCCGATCCATTTTGCTGGGATCACAAATCACAACAAGGTCCGGCTCTACCACTGTGTTGACATCCTCGGGCCTGTCGCTTGCCTCCTCAAAGAGCCGGACAGCATAGGGCGCAGCAATTACACGACACTTTTTGTCCGCTAGATAAGTGTGCAGCTGGGCGAACAGCTCTCCGCTCACCAACTGGTGTTCCGTGGACGGAGACGACATCATATAGGGGTAACCGTAGATCAGCTCAATATGGTCGTCCTCATCCCAGGTGAGATAGTCCGCAAAGGTATACCGCATTTCTTCCGCTGGCAGTGCCATCATTCACACCTCCTTATTTACTGCTATTATAGCACACTTTTGGGCAATAAAAAAGTAGATAGCTAAAAAAAGAGCGCCTGTCCAACCGGACAGGCGCTCTTGAACTGTTGGGGGGGAATCCATTACTTCGCAGCCTTGGCGGCCTTGATGGCCTCGATGAGCAGCGGGGTGACCTTGAACAGGTCGCCGCAGATGCCGTAGTCGGCGATCTCGAAGATGGGGGCGGTGTCGTTCTTGTTGACGGCGATGATGCACTCGGAGTCCTGCATACCGGCCTTGTGCTGGATGGCGCCAGAGATGCCCAGAGCGACATAAATCTTGGGGTGAACGGTCTTGCCGGTCTGACCGACCTGGTGGTCGGCGGACAGCCAGCCGGAGTCGATGGTGGCACGGGAGCCGCCCACGACGCCGCCGAGGACCTCAGCCAGCTCCTCGGCCAGCTTGATGCCGCCCTCCACGTCCTTGGAGATGCCGCGGCCCACGGAGACGACCACATCGGCGCCGATCAGGTCCACCAGCTTCTTGGCGGCCTTGACCACCTCGACTACCTCAGTCTGCATGTCATCAGCGGTGAGGGTGAAGCTGGGCTTGATGATCTCGCAGGCGTCGGCCTTGGCCTGATCGAAGGCGGCCTTCTTCATAACGCCGGGACGGACGGTGGCCATAGCGGGACGGAACCGGGGGCAGATGATGGAGGCCATCAGGTGGCCGCCGAAGGCGGGACGGGTCATCTTCAGGTCGCGGGAGACGTCGTGCTTCTGGCCCAGCACCATGGCATGGCTGGTGGCGTCGATGCGCTCGGGGGCCAGGGTGGAGTTCTCCTTCAGGAAATCTTTGTAGATGCCCATGTCCACATCCAGGTGGGTGCAGTCGGCGCACAGGCCGGTGTGCAGCCGGGCGGCGCACCGGGGGCCCAGGTCACGGCCGATGTTGGTGGCGCCGATGAGCATGATCTCGGGCTTGTACTCCTCGATCACGTCGCAGATGACCTTGGTGTAGCCGTCAGTGGTGTAGTCCTTCAGCATGGGGTGGTCGCAGACGTACACACCGTCAGCGCCGTAGCCGCCCAGCTCCTTGGCGATGCCCTCGATGCCGTCGCCCAGCAGGATGCCGTACAGCTTGGTGCCCAGCTCGTCGGCCAGTTTGCGGCCCTCGGAGATCAGCTCGTAAGAGGTGGGCATCATGCTGCCCTGGCGCTGCTCACAGAATACCCAGACTCCGCCCTTGAAGGCGGCGACGTCGGAACTATTAAAAGTAGACATATTCTTCTATCTCCCTTCTTAGATCATGTGCTTTTTGGCCAGAATACCGGCCAGCTGCTCACAGGTAGCCTTGTCGGCGCCCTCCAGCATCATGCCGGCGCCCTTCTGGGGAGGCGTAAAGGAGGTCAGGATGTTGGTGGGGGAGCCGCTCAGGCCGATGGTGTCCTTGTCGATGAAGGGATGATCTTTCAGGGTGTTGTAGTCGAAGATCTCATAGGGCTTGGAGTAGCACTCGTAGATGCCGCCCACGCTCATGTAGCGGGGGGTGTTCAGCTCCTTGATGCAGGTGATGAGGCAGGGGGTTTTCACTTTGATGGTCATGTAGCCGTCCTCCAGCATCCGCTTGACGGTGATGGTGTCGCCCTCCTTGGTGATCTCGGCGGCGTAGGACACCTGGGGCAGGCCCAGCTTCTCGGCGATCTGGGGGCCCACCTGGGCGGTGTCGCCGTCGATGGCCTGGCGGCCGCACATGACGATGTCGTCCTTATCGATGACGATCTTGTCGATGGCGGCGGCCAGGATCTGAGAGGTGGCGTAAGTATCGGAGCCGCCGAACTCACGGGCGGACACCAGAATGGCGCGGTCCACGCCCCGGGCCATGACCTCGCGGAGCATACCCTCGGCGGGAGGGGGACCCATGGAGACGACAATCACTTCGGCGCCGGTCTGCTCCTTCAGGACCAGAGCGGCCTCGACGGCGTTCAGGTCGTCGGGGTTGGTGATGGCGGCCATGGAGGCGCGGTTCAGGGTGCCGTCGGGGTTGACGGCCACCTTACCGGAGGTATCGGGGACCTGCTTGACACAAACAATGATTTTCATTTCAATCTGCCTCCTATCTTATTTCACGCCCAGGTGGCTGGAGATGACCATGCGCTGCACCTCGGAAGTGCCCTCGTAGATCTCGGTGATCTTAGCGTCGCGCATCATGCGCTCCACGGGGTACTCGCGGGTGTAGCCGTAGCCGCCGAAGAGCTGGACGGCGCGGCGGGTCACGTCGGAGGCGGACTCGGCGGCGAAGAGCTTGGCCATGGCGGCGTCCATGGAGTAGTTCTCGTGATTCTGTTTCTTCATAGCGGCGGCATACACCAGATACTGGGCGGCCTGCATACGGGTGTGCATGTCGGCCAGCTGGAACTGGGTGTTCTGGAACTGGCTCAGGCGGCGCTTGAACTGCACGCGCTCCTGGGTGTACTTCACGGCCTCATTAATGGCGCCCTCGCCCAGGCCCAGGGCCTGCGCGGCGATGCCAATGCGGCCGCCGTCCAGGGTCATCATGGCGATCTTAAAGCCCTTGCCCTCCTGGCCCAGCAGGTTCTCCTTGGGGACGATGCAGTCCTCAAAGATCAGGTCGCAGGTGGAGGAGCCGCGGATGCCCATCTTCTTCTCGTGCTTGCCCACGGAGAAGCCGGGGAAGCTCTTCTCCACGATGAAGGCGGAGATGCCGTGGTTGCCCAGCTTCTTGTCGGTCATGGCGAAGACCACGAAGGTCTCGGCCACGGTGCCGTTAGTGATGAAGCACTTGGAGCCGTTCAGTACCCAGTCGCCGTTCTCGTTCTTCACGGCGGTGGTCTGCTGGCCGGAGGCGTCGGTGCCGGCGTTGGGCTCGGTCAGGCCGAAGGCGCCGATCTTCTTGCCGCTGAGCAGGTCGGGCAGATACTTCTTCTTCTGCTCCTCGGTGCCGTGCTCAAAGATGGGGGCGCAGCACAGAGAGGTGTGGGCGGACACGATGACGGCGGTGGTGCCGCAGACCTTGGCCAGCTCCTCCACACACATGGCGTAGGACAGCACATCGCCGCCGGCGCCGCCGTACTCCTTGGGGAAGTAGATGCCCATCATGCCCAGCTTGGCCATCTTCTCCACGGTCTCCATGGGGAAGCGCTCCTCCTCGTCGATCTCCTCGGCCAAAGGCTTGACCTCGGTCTCGGCGAACTCGCGGTACAT
>Ga0073908_1002492_pt1 | contig 22077 bp, 20 predicted proteins | sample MucameincwithD2O_FD_65484 | JGI IMG/M metagenome (GOLD analysis project Ga0073908, IMG submission 65484) | Mouse cecum microbial communities from Vienna, Austria - Mucus amended microcosms incubated with D2O | ecosystem: Host-associated > Mammals > Digestive system > Large intestine > Cecum...
AAAACAAAGCTTGCAATTATATAATCAAAGCTTGCGTTTATAGTTTGCATCGAATGAAAAGAAAGTTTCCTTCCTGTCCGAAGGAACTTTATACTTAATGGGCGGGAAGTTCTCTATTAATAGCCAAGAGCGCAACTGTTAATACCCCTTCCGCCAACTACAGACGGACGCGACAAGAAAAGCTGGGGTAAGAGCTATAATATTATGACTGAAGAGAATTTAAACAGGCTCTCAATTTGTTATTCCCCAACGAAATCATTCCAGTATTCAATCTAAAATATCAAATTGCCGATAAGCGGCATTCTGGGAATCATCTTTGCCATCAGCAATAAAAAAGGCGTGCCCAGTGGGGGATGGTACATGGGATTCGACATCCTTGCTATCTTCTGCTCACTGCTGATATTGTGGCTGCCTGCCGTCGGAGCGCTTTACGCAGTGTACATGATTTCTTTTACTTTCCTCATTATCTGACTTTTCCGCATCATGCTCTCATTCGAACTAAAAAATCTGCATAAAAGAAAATAAAAAGCTTTCGGCGCTTACTTTGGTATTTTGTTTATCTTTGTAGGCAATTTACATATATCAATTAATTAAAAAGGAAGAAAATTATGGCAATGCATACATGGTTTGAATGCAAAATCCGTTATGAGAAAGTAATGGAGAACGGAATGCAAAAGAAAGTAACCGAACCTTATCTCGTTGACGCGCTTAGCTTCACAGAAGCTGAAGCACGAATCATCGAAGAAATGACTCCGTTTATCTCAGGAGAGTTTACCGTTTCGGACATCAAACGTGCTAACTATAGCGAACTTTTCCCCAGTGACGAAGAAAGTGCCGACCGCTGGTTCAAATGCAAACTTATTTTCATCACGCTGGATGAAAAAAGCGGTGCGGAAAAAAAGACTTCCACACAAGTATTGGTACAAGCTGCCGACTTGCGTGACGCTGTGAAGAAACTGGACGAAGGCATGAAGGGAACAATGGCGGATTATCAAATCGGCATGGTGTCCGAGACACCGTTGATGGACGTATATCCGTACAGTGCCGGCCCGAATGACAAACCGGAGTTTGATCCGTCAAAAGCATAAGTGACAATGAGTATTGCTGACAATTTAAAGCAAGTGCTGGCCGAGCTCCCGCAAGGAGTCCGGCTGGTTGCTGTCTCAAAATTCCATCCCAATGAAGCGATAAAAGAAGCATATCAGGTGGGACAGCGTATTTTTGGAGAAAGCAAGGTGCAGGAAATGACAGCTAAATACGAAAGTTTGCCCAAAGACATCGAATGGCATTTTATCGGACACCTGCAAAGCAACAAAATCAAGTATATGATACCATACGTAGCGATGATACATGGGATTGATACTTATAAACTACTGGCAGAAGTCAACAAGCAAGCAGCCAAAGCAGGACGTGCCGTCAACTGCCTGTTACAGATACACGTGGCGCAGGAAGAAACGAAATTCGGTTTCAGTCCTGAAGAATGCCGGAAGATGCTGGATGCCGGAGAATGGAAAGGACTCACCCACGTGCGGATATGCGGATTGATGGGAATGGCCAGTAACACCGATGATATAGAACAAATCAACCGGGAATTCCGTTTACTTGACAAACTCTTTCATGAGCTCAAAGAAACTTGGTTCGCCGGTTCGGATGACTTCCGGGAGTTGTCGATGGGAATGTCACACGACTATCACGAAGCAATTGCCGCAGGAAGTACCTTAGTACGGGTGGGAAGCAAGATTTTCGGAGAACGTAATTATAATATTTAACCAATCATTATGACCATAACCAATTTAAAAACTACTTTCGCAGGACTTTCTCTTAGAAACCCTATCATTATCAGTAGTTCGGGACTGACCAACAGTGTCGGCAAAAATAAAAAGCTCGCCGAAGAAGGTGCCGGAGCTATCGTTTTGAAATCACTGTTCGAAGAGCAGATTATGCTGGAAGCAGACCAGCTGAAGGATCCGGCTTTCTCTCCCGAAGGCAGCGATTATCTGGAAGAGTATATCCGTGAACACAAATTGTCCGAATACCTGACTTTGATTAAAGAAAGCAAGAAGGTCTGCCCTATTCCTATCATCGCCAGCATCAACTGCTACACTGATTCCGAATGGGTCGACTTTGCCAAGCAAATCGAAGAAGCCGGTGCCGACGCGTTAGAAATCAATATTCTGGCGCTTCAATCGGATGTGCAATATACATATGGTTCTTTCGAACAACGCCACATCGATATTCTTCGCCATATCAAAAAAACAATCAGCATTCCGGTTATCATGAAACTGGGAGACAACCTGACCAATCCTGTAGCATTGATTGACCAGCTCTATGCCAACGGCGCGGCAGCGGTTGTCCTCTTCAACCGTTTCTACCAGCCGGACATCAATATCGAGAAGCTGGAGCACATCTCAGGTGAAGTATTCAGCAATGCTTCAGACCTCGCCACTCCACTTCGCTGGATTGGAATCGCGTCGGCCGCAGTAGACAAAATCGACTATGCAGCATCCGGTGGAGTTGGCAATGCGGAAGCAGTAGTAAAAGCGATTCTCGCCGGTGCATCGGCAGTAGAAGTTTGTAGCGCAGTTTATCAGAACACGAACGCATTCATCGGAGAAGCCAACCGTTTCCTCTCTACATGGATGACACGGAAAGGATTCAACAGCATCGCCCAGTTCAAAGGCAAACTGAATACGAAAGATGTGAAAGGTATCAATACCTTCGAACGTACGCAATTCTTGAAATATTTCGGAAAGAAGGAATAAGCGGAAAAGTAAAAGGCAAAAATCAGGCACGGATTACACAGATTACGCGGTTTAAGATAATTGGAAAAACCGTGAAATCTGTGTAATCCGTGCCAGTTTTATATTTCATCATTACATCAGGTTACTAGCCAACTCACTCAATTCACTCCGTTCACCCTTCAGCAGGTTGACATGTGCAAAGAGGTTCTGATCTTTCATACGGTCAATCATATATACCAGACCATTGGACTGACTGTCCAGATACGGCTGGTCAATCTGCTGGATATCCCCCGTAAAGACCATTTTCGTACCTTCGCCCGCACGGGTAATAATCGTCTTTATCTCATTCGGAGTCAGATTCTGCGCTTCGTCAATAATACAATACATTTCGCTCAAGCTACGTCCACGGATAAATGCCAAAGCTTCAATCACCAGTTGCTCGCTTTTCTGCATATCCTCGATACGCCTCACTTCCGTAGAATTAGCGGCAAACTGACGCTTAATCACGTTCAAGTTGTCAAACAACGGCTGCATATAAGGAGCCACCTTCTCTTGTGCATCTCCCGGAAGGAAACCGATGTCCTTATTAGAAAGAGCCACAACAGGACGTGCCAACAAAATCTGTTTGTAATCTGTCAATTTCCCCAACGCAGCAGCCAAAGCCAGCAATGTCTTACCAGTTCCCGCCTTTCCGGTCAGTGCCACCAATTTTATATTCGGGTCGTTCAGAATCTCAAAAGCAAAACTCTGTTCGGCATTGCGGGGCTCAATTCCATAGTTTTTGCCTTTCATCACACGGCAAATGGAGTGAGTGAAAGGATTGTAACGCGCCAATACACTATTGCGGTCGCTCTTCAGCACGAAACATTCATTAGGATGAACCAAATCCTTAAAGCCGAACTCACCCAAATCGATACCTTCTTTAGAAGAATAGATACGGTCTATCAATGCCGGATCCACATTTTCAAATATTTCATTGGATTTCTCGAATACATCTACATTTACAACCTTATCCGTGATATAATCTTCGCAAAGCAGACCGATGGAACGGGCTTTCATGCGCAGGTTCACATCCTTGGTCACTAGAATGGATTTCATTTTCGGATATTTGGCAGTCAGATACTCGGTTGCCGCCAGAATCAAATGGTCGGGTTTCTTGATAGGGAAAGAGTCCCATACTTTAGTAGCTTCCACTTTACTGGTCACCACAAACAGACGTCCCAATCCTTCACCCAGCTTCACTCCGTCAGTGAAAAGTTCGTCGCTGGTCAACACGTCCAGTTCGCGTACAAACTCACGAGCGTTGAAGTTAATCTGCTCGTTTCCTTTCTTGAACTTGTCCAACTCTTCGAGTACGACAAGAGGGAGATAAATATCATTTTCCTGGAAATTCTTCAAACAATTGTAGTCGTGAAGAATAACATTTGTGTCTAACACAAAATTTTTCTTAGTTCCCATGATTTCTTAGATTTAAATGTTGATATTTGCAATCTCAAATCGCCAACCACGCACATTATGGTTGAGTTGACGGTTCTAAAGATAAACAAATTAACGGGCAATAAAGATTACCCGGAGTTAAATTTTATAAAACATGGATTATCAGAACACTTTAAAGTACTTATATGAAAGTGTGCCTATGTTTCAGCAAATAGGAAGCAAAGCATATAAGCCGGGATTAGAGACTACACACAAATTGGACGAACATTTCGGGCATCCGCATCAACAATTCAAGACGATACATATCGCAGGCACAAACGGAAAAGGTTCCTGTTCACATACCATCGCGGCAGTATTGCAGAGTGCCGGCTACCGGGTCGGATTATTCACCTCTCCTCACCTGATTGATTTTCGCGAACGCATCCGCATCAACGGTGAGATGGTGCCGGAAGAGTATGTAGTCAATTTCGTGGAAGAGCACCGCGCGTTCTTCGAACCGCTGCACCCTTCTTTCTTCGAACTGACCACTGCTATGGCATTCCGTTATTTTGCCGACCAAAAAGTAGACGTGGCGGTTATCGAAGTAGGCATGGGCGGACGCCTGGACTGTACGAATATCATCCATCCGGATTTGTGTATTATCACCAATATCAGTTTCGACCATACCCAATATCTGGGAGACACGCTGACAAAGATTGCCAAAGAGAAAGCCGGCATCATCAAGGAAGGCGTCCCGGTAGTTGTCGGCAGAGCCAAAGGGGCGGTGAAACGTGTGTTCACCATGAAAGCCAAAGCAATGAATGCGCCCATCGAATATGCCCGTGAAAAGACGCGCTACTGGAACATGGAGATACTTCCTTATTCAAGGTTGCAGGAGGCAAGGACAAGGGCGGACGAAATAATGCAGACCCTACACCACATGATCAAAGCAATAAGCGAGCAGTCGGAAGAACAGGGAAATCGAATGCGGCAAGCATTGCTCATGCTGGACGTACCAAGTAGCATACGTGCGATAGACCAGATACTTGACAAAAGAAAAGACGCTATCAGAATCAACAATGAAATGTTTCCTTTCGGACTTTACACAGAGTTGAGCGGAGCTTACCAGTTCGAAAACATGTTCACCATTCTGAAAGCTCTTGCGGTACTGACCAAATTGAACTACAACATCACCCCCCGGAACTACTTCGACGGTTTTGCAAACGTTTGTCAACTCACCGGACTGATGGGGCGTTGGCAGAAAGTGCACAGCTATCCGGACATTATCTGTGACACGGGACATAATATCGACGGAATCGAATATATCCACGTACAACTCGATGCTATCCGCAAAACTTTCGGTCAGGAAATTCATTTCGTATTCGGCATGGTCAATGACAAAGATATCAAAGGTGTCCTGCAAGTGTTGCCGAAAGATGCCACTTACTACTTCACCAAAGCTAGCGTGAAACGTGCGCTGCCGGAAAATGAATTGATGGAACTGGCAGAACAAGCCGGATTGAAAGGAACTGCCTACCCTACTGTGGTGGATGCCGTACTGGCAGCGAAAAAGAACTGCCCCCCAAAAGATCTTATCTTCGTGGGAGGCAGCAATTTCATTGTCGCAGACTTGTTAGCGAACCGCGATACACTCAATCTCTACTAACGCATCCTTTGGCAAAGCTTTTACGGCAAACGCCGAGCGTGCCGGAAAAGCTCCATCAAAATAGGTGGCATACACGCCATTCATCCCTGCAAAGAGGGACATATCCTGAAGAAATACAGTAGTTTTGACAATGTCAGCCATTGTCAATCCTGCTTCTTCAAGAATGTGTTTGATATTCTCCAACGACTGGCGCGCCTGTCCTTCTATCCCTTCAGCCATCTCTCCCGTAGCGGCATCAATAGGTAATTGCCCGGACACAAATACCATTCCATTAGCTTCTATCGCCTGGCTGTAAGGCCCGATAGCTCCGGGTGCTTTCTCACTGCAAATTACTTTTTTCATATTTATTCTTATTTTCTGTTTTACTGACTTTCAAAGATAGTAAAAAAAAACACTCGCAAAACGATTCATTCACAAAATTACACCATCCCATTGCATTATCACTTCCCACTTTTCCGGCTGTCCGGCTCCGTGCGGACCATGCGGAACAGTGACAATCACCAAATCACAGCGGAAAATCAACGTCACCTTTATCTGTTTCAACAACTCATCTATCAAAACTCTCAAATCCTAGAGAAGCTTGGAATGGCGGTCCCAAACGATAGTACATACACTAACTTTTTGGGGCAACCTCTTTTACTTGCAGTATTTCTTAATCAATTCGTCCACGTTCGGATCGCCCAGTTCCTTCGCTTTCTTGAAGTTTGCGCAAGCCTCGTCCGTCTTCTTCAACTGCACCTGGCAAAGTCCCAGCAAGCGGTAGGCTTCGCCGTATTTCGGGTCATTTTTCAGAATACCATTCAGTATTTCAATAGCTTTCTCATAGCGTCCTACACGCAGGTTGACAACAGCGTTTTCGGCCTGGTAAGTCAAGTCTGCGGGATTCAGTTCCACTGCTTTTGCAATGTCGTCCAACGCACGTTGGTATTGGCGCGCTTTCAAGGCAGCCTGTTCGCGATAATAATAAAACACGTCGTTCACCTGACCGTTGACAGCTTTAAAATAAGCGTCATAATCGAGCATTGCCTTCCGCGGCTGGCCGGCATTCATATTTATTTGCGCACGTTCCAGCAGATAAGGGGCAAAGTCGGCGGTAATCGGTTGCGGACAACGGGAGATGCAGCTATCCATCAATACCAAAATCTCTTTCGGTTCAGCTTTCAACAACTCTTTCGTCTTCGCAGCACTGAAGAACGTACCGGCAGAAGCCATATTGCTGGCATTTACTTTCTCATAAGCCGCCAAAGCTCCGGCATAATCCTGCTGGGCAAATAATATATCGCCTTCCAGTTGCACGTATATAGGCAGCGGGTCGATAGCGAATGCCTGACGGACATTCTTCAAAGCAGTGTCATACGTCCAATCCTTATACGTTTTCTCCGGCTTCGACAGTTGGTAAGCATACATCAGCTTACCTATATTATAATATACATCATCTTTCTTCTGAGCCACTTTCAAAGCCTGATTCAAGTCGACAACGGCTTTATCGAACCAAGACTGGTTGTCCTTAGCCTTAGCCACATAATAATTCGCGCGGCGCAGATAACCGTCTGTGTTAGCAGGGAACTGACGAATAAAATCATCCAGCAACTTGCCATAATCCTCTGATGACAGACTGGAAGAAGCCATGAACAAATACACCAATGCTTGGTCTTCCGTATCCGGCAACCCTTTCTGGATACCGATACTCTTCAGTGCTGCATCCCCAAGCGAAAGGGCGCTAATCTTCTGAGCCATGGCAAAGGCAGCTCCTGCGGCATAACAGGTAGTCACTGTATCGAGCCCGGACGACTTCTGCGCAATGCCGAACACCTGACCTTCTACATTCATCACCGGACAGCTCACCATCTTGTCTTTCATCTGCATGCCCAACGTATAATAATGGTATTCGCCGGCCACCTTGGAAACCTCTTTTACCTTGCCCGAAACGCAAGCAATGCTTTTCTGTGTAGAATAGGGAAGCATCCACGCATCAGTTCCTACTGCCGGAGTAGTCTTAGCCACCACCAACGCAGGTACTTTCTTTTCGGTAATAGCTACACGGAACTTGATGACATCATACATATCATTCGCTCCAAGTATGGTGCTAACCGGCATCTGTTTGCCTTCCGCCGTGATAACCACCGCACGCTCGGCGCCTTTAAAAAGAGAGTAGTCGGACAAAGCCAACCCATCTTCGGACACGAAAAATCCATTTCCGGTATTCAGCATCTTGTCATTCTTGTCATAAGTCACTACAGAGAAGACAGCACGTTTCGCCTTCTCCACCCATTTAGGGGTTTGTGCCATGCTTCCCTGTGCTAGGAAGAAAAGCAACAAAGGTAGGATTAAAATCTTCTTCATATCAGTCATTGTTTCTTTGTTTCACACCTTCGTAAATCAAGATGCCTGCAGCCACGGAAACGTTCAGAGACTCGATTTTTCCCAACATCGGTATCTTCACCCATTCGTCGCAGAGCGCCAGATTCTCATAAGACACCCCTGTATCCTCCGCTCCCATGATGATACACAACGGGCCTGTATAATCGGCTTTCGTATAGTCGTAATCCCCCTTCTCAGTGGCAGCCACAATGCGGAAACCGCTATCTTTCAGGTATTGCAGCGTCGAACGCAAGCTCTGCTCGCGGCATACAGGAAGCGTATGCAACGCCCCTGCCGAAGTCTTCACGGCATCCGCATTCACAGATGCGCTGCCACGGGCAGGAATAATCACGGCGTCTACGGCAGCACACTCGCAAGTACGGGCAATCGCACCGAAATTACGCACATCCGTCACTCCGTCCAGCATCACAAAAAACGGATTCTTCCCCTGCTCGAACAAGAAAGGAACAAGGTCTTCCGTCTTCTGATAAGTCACAGACGAAATGAACGCCACCACACCTTGGTGATTCTTCCGGGTAATACGGTTGATACGCTCCACCGGAACACGCTGAACCGGAATCAACAAACCTTTCAAAGCTGCAAAAAGTTCCTTGGAAAGTTCACTCTGAATGTCTTTCTTTACCAGGATTTTATCAATCTCTTTTCCAGCCTGAATGGCTTCTATCACGGCACGAACGCCGAAAATCATTTCACTTTTATCTAACATCGCGGTTATTTACTATTTTACTATTTACCAATTAACTATTTGTCTACCCCTAATCGTTACTTGCTGTTTAACAGAGCTTTGGCGTTACTGAGAGCGGCTTCGGTCAGCGTAGCGCCGCTCAACATATGAGCAATTTCCTCTACCCGTTCTTCATCGGTGAGACGGCGGATATGGCTGTTCGTTTCCGTATCACTGTCTTTCTTATATACTTTATAATGCGCACGTCCGCGGGCAGCGATTTGCGGCAAGTGGGTGATACTGATAACCTGGCGATTCTGCTCGCCCATCTCCTGCATCATGTCCGCCATGCGGTCGGCTATCTCGCCGGATACTCCGGTGTCTATTTCATCAAACACGATGGTCGGCAGCTTCACGGCTCCGGCAATCATGGCTTTGATAGAAAGCATGACGCGGGCTATCTCACCGCCCGAAGCTACGGAAGAGATATTCTGCAACATACCGTTCTTGTTGGCGGAAAACAGGAAGCCGACAGTGTCTTCCCCTTGCAATCCGGGTTCTTTCTTGAATCCCATTTCCACCTGAAAACGAACGTTCGGCATCCCTAGCGGAACCAAGCGTGCCGCCAATTGCTTTTCCACTTCACGTGCCGCCTTCGTACGGGCTTTGGTGAGCAGTTCCGCCTGTTGCTTCACTTGCTTATATTGTTCTTCCTTGCGGTCGGTCAGCCCGGCAATACGGTCATCATAAGAAGTGATGGCAGACAACTTGCTCCGATACTCTTCCGTCAATGCAATCAGCTCGTCGAGTGTCTGTACACGATGTTTCTGTTGCAAGGAATAAATCAGGTTCAAGCGCTCGTTCACTTCATCGAGCCGCACAGGATTAAATTCTACAGAGTCACTTTGCGAAGAGACTTCATGCGAAATATCCTTCAGCTCGATATAAGCACTTTCCATACGTTCGGTAAGTTCCTTGGCGGGTTGGTAGACTCTTTGCAGGCTGTTCAGCGTGTTCAGACTATCTTTCAGATAAGAGAGCAAGCCACCCTCGTCGGAAACAAAGGATTGCTCCACCCGGTAAAGTCCCGCCTTGATTTCTTCCGCATGGCTCAAGGTTTCGGCTTCCTGTTCCAGCTCTTCCTGCTCGCCTTCGGAAAGGTGGGCTTCTTCGAGCTGTTCCAGTTGGAAACGTATATAATCCTCGTCCGCACGGCTCTTCTCCGCCAGTGCCGTCAGTTCCGCCAGTTCGCGTTCGGTCTGCTTCCATTCGGCATAACGGGCATGGTATTTTTCCAATGCAGCGTCATTATGTGCCAATATATCAAGTACATTCAACTGGAAACCTTCTTTATTGAGCAACAGGTTCTGATGCTGTGAATGTACATCAATCAACAGCTCGCCCAGCTCCTTGATTTGCGCCAGTGATGCAGGAGTATCATTGATGAATGCCCGGCTCTTGCCGGATGCCTGCACTTCACGGCGCAAAATGCACTCCTCGTCATATTCCAGTTCGTTGTCTTCAAAAAACGGACGCATACCGTAGCCCGATATATCAAAACGAGCTTCTATGATACATTTAGAAGCTCCACGACGAATCGCCTTCACATCGGCACGCTGTCCCAGCAGCAGACCGATGGCTCCTAGAATAATTGATTTTCCGGCTCCCGTTTCACCTGTTATAACGGAAAAACCTGTCTCGAAACTGATGTCCAGTTTCTCTATCAACGCGTAATTCTGAATGTATAGTGAACGTAACATTGGGATAAGTTAAGAGTTAAGAGTTGAGAGTTTCAATTCATCAGACAGACGGTCGATGATATCCTGCGCCACTTCCGTTTTCGGTTTCAGCGGATAGTCCGTGCGGCCTTTCCGGTCGATGATACTGATTTTGTTGGTATCGTGACGGAAGCCGGCTCCCACATCGTTCAGCGAGTTGAGCACGATAAAGTCTAAGTTCTTGCGTTCGAGCTTTCCTTCAGCGTTCTGCTGCTCGTTGTTGGTTTCGAGAGCAAAGCCCACCAACAACTGACCTTCTCTTTTCACAGCCCCCAAGCCGGCTGCAATATCTTTCGTTGCTTGAAGATGCAATGTCAGTTCCCCCTCTTTCTCCCGTTTTATCTTCTTGTCGGCCACTGTCTCCGGACGATAATCGGCAACTGCCGCACAAAGGATGGCTGCATCGGCATCGGAGAAACAGGCTTGTGAGGCGACATGCATTTCTTCCGCCGATTCCACATCAATACGGTGGATACGGGAGTGCTTTGCCTCCAGTTGCACAGGCCCCGCAATCAGCGTAACTTCCGCGCCACGGCGGGCGCATTCTTCCGCCAAAGCGAATCCCATCTTGCCTGAAGAATAATTGCCGATAAAACGGACAGGATCTATCTTTTCATAGGTAGGCCCGGCTGTTATCATAATTTTCCGCCCTTGCAACTCGCCACTTGTCGAGAAGAATTCATCCAGTGCACGGATGATGGCTTCCGGCTCTTCCATACGTCCCTTCCCTACCAGATGGCTGGCAAGTTCTCCCGTTCCCGGTTCGATAATATGATTGCCGAACGAGCGCAGAGTGTCCAAGTTCTTCTGAGTGGAAGGGTGGGCATACATATCCAAGTCCATGGCAGGAGCAACAAACACCGGGGCTTTTGCCGAAAGATAAGTGGTTATCAGCATATTGTCGGCTATCCCGTTTGCCATCTTGCCGATGGTAGAAGCGGTGGCAGGCGCAATCAGCATCGCATCCGCCCACAGGCCAAGGTCAACGTGGCTGTTCCACGTCCCGTCACGTTGAGCAAAAAATTCGCTGATGACCGGTTTGCTAGTCAAAGCCGAAAGAGTGATGGGAGTAATAAATTCTTTTCCCGCCGGAGTTATTACGACTTGCACTTCCGCCCCTTGCTTAATAAGTCCGCGAATGATATAACAAGCCTTGTACGCGGCAATACTGCCGGTAATTCCAAGAATTATCTTTTTTCCTTTTAGCATTATTTTGTAATCAAATTACTCATTTCACGCAAACGGATTTTTGTCAATGTCGCTTTTGTATTCAGCGTAAAATCACTGTTCAAAATCCAACTGTAATATCCGGGGTCTTTCTTCAATACCTCAGCTACGGACATTCCTTTGTACTTTCCGAAATTGAACACTTCTACCCCATTATCATCGTACACCATACGTCCGGCAAAGTCCACATTCTTGTTGTAGCTGGAGTAATCCGCCAGAAATGCCATATCGTTCTGAAGGTCGGGATAACGGTCGAGTTGTGCTTTCAGCACTTCGTAAGTAGCCCGCGTATCCGCTTCCGCAGTATGCGCATCTTCCAGATTCTTTTCGCAATAGAATTTGTAGGCAGCAGACAGGGTACGTTGTTCCATTTTGTGGAAAATCACCTGTACATCTATAAATTTCCGCTTTGTCATGTCGATATCTACTCCGGCACGCAGAAACTCTTCCGCCAGCACCGGAATATCGAAACGATTGGAATTGAATCCCGCCAAGTCACAACCCTCGATATCGCGGGCAATGTTCTTTGCCACTTCCTTGAAAGTAGGGCAGTCAGCCACATCGGCATCATAAATACCGTGTACGGCAGAAGATGCTTCCGGTATATGCATTTCAGGGTTGATACGCAAGGTTTTTGCTTCCTCGTTCCCATTCGGGTAAACTTTCAAATAACAGATTTCAACAATACGGTCTGTGTTGATATTGGTTCCAGTCGTTTCAAGGTCGAAAAAGACGATGGGATTTTTCAAGTTTAATTTCATTTCTGTTTATTTTATTGAGTCACCACAGAGGACACAGAGGACACAAAGGGTTATTTAATAATAAATATTCAAATTTATCCTCTGTGTCCTCTGCGTCCTCTGTAGTAAATTAACATTAATCGTTCAGCATCATAGGCATCAGCAACATCAGCAAGTCTTCGTTCTCTTCCTGTTCCACGGGGATGATTACGCCGGCACGTGACGGGTCTGCCAATTCGATGATTACTTCATCTGCCGAGATATTGTTCAAGATGTCAATCAGGAAGGTAGACTTGAAGCCGATACTCATTGCGGCACCTGCATACTGGCACACCTGGGTTTCTTCGGCAGAAGTAGAGAAGTCGATATCCTGCGCTGAAATCACAATCTGGTTCTCCTGCATACGAAGTTTAATCAAACTGCTCGCTTGTGACGAGAAGATGGACACACGGCGCAAGGCTCCCACCAACTGCTGGCGGTCTACGGTCAACTTGTGAGGGTTGTTTTGAGGAATCACCGAGTTGTAGTTTGGATAACGTCCTTCGATGAGACGGCACACCATGCGGTACTTTTCAAGCATAAATACGGCATTGCGTTCGTCAAATTCGATAGTTACGGTTCCCTGTTCTTTCGGCAGAAGGTTCTTGAGCAGCGTAGCCGGTTTCTTCGGCAGGATGAAGGCTGCGCGTTCGTTGCCTTTGGCGGCCAACGTCTTGCAACGCACCAGTTTATGACCGTCCGAAGCCACCATTGTGATGTCTTCTGTGGTAATATCGAAGTAAATACCATTCATTACAGGACGAAGTTCATCGTCGGCTGTAGCAAATACAGAGCGGTTGATACCACCCAGCAATACTTCTGCGTCCATTTCCACACGGACAGCGTTGTCACCCAATGTAGCCGACTGCGGGAATTCATCCGCGTTCTGCCCCATCAGGCTGTATTTTCCGTTTTGGTACTGCACTGTAATTTCGTAATTCTCCGGATTGATATCGAATGTCAGCGGTTGTTCCGGTATTTCTTTCAGTGCATCAAGCAGTGTTTTCGCTACTACGGCAAAACGCCCGTTTGTATCGCCATTCACTTCGACGGTAGTCACCATCGTTGTTTCGCTATCAGATACGGTCACAGACAATGTTCCGTCTTCCAGTTCGAAGAGGAAACAATCGAGAATAGGCAACGCATTTTTTGAATTAATCACACGGCTGATGGCCTGTAAATGGCTGGAAAGAGCAGTACTTGAAACGATAAATTTCATATATTTTCGTGTATTTAAGTTTTAAAAGTTCTATCGCACAAAGTTACGAAAAAAGATTCGTGCCACCCAACAAAACAAAAGAAAAAACAGAGTTTGTGTGAGGGATATTCCTAAAAAATCGTAACTTCGCCGCAGAATTTAAATTAATCGCAATGGAATTTACAGGAAAAATTATCGCTATACTCCCCCCAAGAGGCGGAGTTTCAAAGACTAGCGGCAACGAGTGGAAAGCACAAGAGTTCGTTATCGAAAACCACGACCAATACCCGCGCAAAATGTGTTTCGATGTATTCGGTGCGGACAAAATCGAGCAGTTCAACATCCAGATGGGCGAAGAACTAACCGTATCATTCGACGTTGACGCCCGCCAATGGCAAGACCGTTGGTTCAACAGCATCCGTGCATGGAAAGTTGAACGTGTCGGCGCAGGTGCTCCGATGGCTCCGGGTGCCCCCGTTCCACCGCCGGCTCCGTCAGCAACTCCAGCTTTCACTCCGGGCGATGTAAAAGACGACCTGCCGTTTTAAGCCGAAAATATTCCGCTTGTCGATACAGATAAAAAAACTCCTGATGAGAATGATTCTTACCGGGAGTTTTTTTATGCCCACACTTTGTAAAGATTCCGCCACGGGCTGAAAAGGCTTCCCTCCGGGGATGGACGGCACTCTGCAGCGGGACGGGAAAAATCTGTCCACAGGTTACGGAAGGAATCCGGCAACATCAACCACAATACTTCTCCTTTTCTCAGAATCCCATTTTCCTTTTCTCAAAATCCCATCAGCAACAAGAGCAGTCTTTTTCTCTTTCTTTTTCTTTCTGTTTTTATATTCTTTTCTATTCTCTTGGGTTATGATTATTTTTTACGCCCTACCAGAAGGCGTTTCAGAAGTTTTTTCTGACGAAAAAAGAGGCATACTTTTCGACTAGCTTTTGTAGGTTTTCCGTAGATATTCCATTAAGGGTTCATTGGGTTTTCTACTTTTCAAATCCAATAATTCTTAGTTGCCCCCTTCTGCCACATAGAAAAACAGACTGTCGGATGAGATTTCCGATCAGGATTTTACTCGGCTTTATACCACAAAACGATATTGGGATACACCACTCCATCGGCACAGGTGAACTGAGCAAAAAGTATAAAATTACGAAAAAAGCCGGAGTTGCGCAGGAAGAAATCCGGCACGAAATGGACTTGTTTTTCCACCTGATGGAACAGATGGTCGAAATCTGCCATCAGCATGAAATGATAAGAATCAGAGAGGCTATCCATTCCCGCCCGATACGCTATCGCTCCATCAAGCACATCACCTTTATCCAACTGCCGTATATAGCGCGACAGACTGCCCTCATCCGGAGCCAGCAATAGACGCCCGCCATAGAATACGGCATACATATGCGATGTCGGTTCCACAAAAGTGGTCAGTTGCGCAAACAACGTTGTTTGAGACAAGCGATAGACGGAATATGCCTTGTTGGCGGTATAACAAAAAGTTATACGAGGTGTCTTCACCCCTTCTTCAGCCGGGGCAGTGTTGACAAGTGAGCGCAACTTCCGTTCCGCTTCCGTCACGTCCAGCACAGACAAGCTCAGAACAGCCGCCGCACCCTGCAATGTGTCTTCCTGCTGAAACAGGCAGGCTACCAAGTCGTGTCCGGTATTCTCCATCAGATAGCACGATAATTCCCGGTTTCTTTCCTGCATCTCGGTAGTACGACCTGCGGTCGCATATGCCTGCATGCCTCCGTAAGAGAACAAGGACGTCCAGTCCGTGATGCTTTGTCTGCTGAAATAAAAAGCTGTAGAAGGTAACACTTCACTTGGAAATCCTTTCACGGATTCCTGTTGGCGGAGCAGGTTGATAAAGTTAAAACAGGTATCGGCGTCATGACTGACTCCTGTAAAATAAATAAAATCATCCTTCATCTTCATATCGAATTCCGTCCATCCCATCATGCCGTTCACACGGGTGTATATAGTGGCGGTAGCCGTACTTTTCTTTGAAGCAAGCACTCCCATGAACGTAGGGCCGTACGCCAGTGAGCCACCTTTCTTATAGACATCAATAACATCTTCCACCAATTTCTTTTGGAAACTCAGCACCATGAAATCAGGTGTGAGATAGCAGGCGAGGAAATCGCCGTCTGACAGGGGGTAAATCATTATTTCCTCTCCTTTGTAGTCGAATTTCTTCGGTGGATAGAGCGACGAAATGTATTTCTGCGTGAATCTGCCAATCAATTCCCTATCTCCATTTCCCAAACGGCAATAAAGCACTTGATTACGGTCGTTATCCGGCTCGTGGAAGCTAATCAGCATTTGATTCATTTGCCGGCTCAAGCCGTGAGGAGTATCTTCCGAAAATGCATAGAGCGACTGCTTCAGATAAGAGAAAAGTTTGGAGACATGTAGATATTGGTGGTTCTTGCTACACGTCAAACCGTCTATTTCGGTGACAAACCCGAGCACATCATCGGTTGCAAATACTGCGGAAGCGGTGGTCGGCACCAGTTCATAGAGGTTGAAATCCTTCTGTCCTTCGGCTGCCGACAGTCTGAAAAAAGAGTATAAGACGAAACCTGCGCACAAGAGTACAACAGAAGAAGTGACCGCTATTTTCACTATCGTACGAAGCTTCATAATATTCGCTGTTTATCGGTTAGATGCAAAAATAATAAATTCTACAAAGAAAACAAAACTTTTGCTAAATATTTTACCAACAATCAGAGATAGATTTCCAATCCGTCATATGCCAGGTGAATATCGTCCGGGAGCTCCCGTTCAATCTCGGCATGCAAGCCCATATCATGGCTCATATGTATAAAGTAGGTTTTCTTTGCCTGAATACGCCGCGCGACTGCCAATGCTTCTTCCAAACTCTGATGCGTAGGATGCGGGACAATCCGTAGTGCATTCATTATCAAAACATCTATCCCCGCCAATTGTTCAAAAGATTCTTCGGGCATGGTCAGCATATCGGTGATATAACCCAGTTTCCCGATACGGTAGCCCAGAATCGGCAAGCGTCCATGCATCACGCGCAGGGGAAGCACCCCGGTCTGATTTATGGAGAAGCGCTGCCCCGGTTCTATTTCCTGCAAAGGGATGTCTGGCACGCCGGGGTAACGATGGTCTACGAAACAGTAGGGCATGCGCAGGCGCAATGCTTTCGCTACATATTCTTCGGCATAAATCGGCACGGAACCGAAGCGGCAGAAGGGACGCAAATCATCCAGTCCGCCTACGTGGTCGTAGTGTTCATGCGTTATGAGCACACCGTCTATCCGTTCGTAAGGGAGATGCAATACTTGTTCCCGGAAATCGGGACCGCAGTCTATCAGCATCCGTGCATCGTCTGTCTCTACGATGGCGGATGCACGCAAACGGTTATCTTTCGGGTCGGCAGAAGTACAGACTGCACATGTACAGCCTATTTGGGGTACTCCCGTCGATGTTCCACTTCCTATGATTCTTACTTTCATTTCTCGTTATCAGACAAAATTTACTTCGGGATGAATGTCGATGCCGAACTTCTCACGCACGGAAGCTCTCACTGCATCCGAAAGCGCAATAATGTCACTACCTTTCGCTCCGCCCCGATTCACAAGGACGAGTGCCTGTTTATCATGCACTGCCGCAGGCCCCAGGGATTTTCCTTTCCATCCGCATTGGTCTATCATCCATCCCGCAGGGATTTTGACCTGACCATCGGCCAGTTCATAATAAGGTATCTGCGGATATTCTTGTTGCAACGCCAGCAATTTTTCTTTAGAAACAATGGGGTTCATAAAGAAACTGCCCGCATTTCCCATCACTTTCGGGTCAGGCAGCTTACTTTCGCGAATGTCAATGATTACTTTCCGGACTACCGGCAGCGTCAGTTCAGGGTATTTGCCAAGTTCCTGGCGGATGGTTCCGTAGTCCAATGTGTAATATTCTTCCTTACTAAGCCGGAATCGCACATAGGTGATAAAGACCGACTTATTCTCAGGACGCTTGAAGATGCTATTGCGGTAGGCATATCCACATTCTTCTATGGAGTAAACACGTTGGTCGCCTTGAATGTTCACTGTCTCTACGGCGGTTATCAGGTCTTTCACTTCGACACCGTAGGCTCCGATATTCTGCACGGCGCCCGCTCCCACTTCACCAGGAATCAAGGAGAGATTTTCTGCTCCATACCATCCGTGTGCCACGCAGTATGCCACGAAGTCGTCCCATACGACGCCCGCCCCTACCCGCACAGATACGGTGCGCTCATCTTCTTCCGTCACTTCGATGCCTTCAATACATGAATGGAGTATCAGCCCGTCATAGTCTTTGGTAAACAGCAGGTTGCTTCCGCCACCTATATGCAAAAAAGGTGTCGTAACGGCACCTTGCGCAATCTGTTGTTGCAACTCTTCAACTGAAGCATATTCTAAAAAACGGGCGGCACTGACATCAATGCCGAATGTATTGTGAGACAAAAGGGAATACATCATCTATACTGTTTTAGGGGTTACATACTTTTAAGAGTTATATACTTGTAAGAGCTATATACTTGTATCTTCAAATTTATACAGTTTCCATTCTCCGGCTTTCCGGTGGAAATAAAGGATGTTGGAAAAACCGTTGCCGATGCCCTTCAATGCCAAGATTTTCATCGTAGAGTTATCGTCGTTCCGTTGCCCATAGTTGATATTGGAAAGGCGTTCGGAAGGCAGTTCGGGCTTGAAGGCAAACCATTGGTTCAAGTCGAGACTCGTTTCAAGTATGGAGAAGTCATCGTCCGGGTCGCTGGTGACAAAAGCCAACGGGTCATTCACACGCTGACTCTGAAAAAGGCTGTCGGTGGCAAAACGACCGAAAAACTCGACAAAGTTCTCGTTGTCATTCGGCTCGATAGGGCGCTGGTTGATTGCTTCCAGTATCCATGCGCCTTTGATACGCTCAAAATAATATCGCTTCATCATCCGCGTCTTGACGAATATCCATTCGACCTGTACGGACGTAAGCGAAGTATCTCCTACCAAGTCCATATCTTCTTCCTTATCAAACAAGAGCGTATAATAGTGTTGTTTGGTAAACAAGTTATCGTGCATCCAATGATATTCGTCGATTTCCAACTTTTTTTCTCCATTGTAGTAGGGCAACGGGAATTTCACACGCTGACGCTGTAATACTTCATCGGAAGCAAAATTATAGATAAAATCGTCGAAAGATTCGTCAGCCTGTATAGGCTGCGGCTCTTCCGGCAATTTATCTTCGGGGATAGAATCGGCTTGATGCCAGATTGAATCCACCTCGTGAGTAATAGATGCGAAGGGGTCAATATTGTTTTTCTTGTTGCCACAAGAACCCAGTATGCTGAACAATATGACCCCTGCGATTAGTTTTTTCATTATTTCAGTTTCTCTCTTAACTTTTCAAGCATATCCACTGTCATGCTTTCCAAATCGTAAGCCGGCTTCCACCCCCACTCTTCACGAGCACAAGTGTCGTCCAGGCTATCAGGCCAACTATCGGCGATGCGCTGCTTCAAGGGGTCGATGTCATAAACCATCTCGAATTGCGGCACGTGCTTCTTGATTGCCTGATAAATCGTTTCCGGGTCGAAACTCATAGAAGCGATATTGAAAGCATTGCGGTGTATCAATTTTGTCGGATCGGCTTCCATCAGCGTAATGGCTGCGTTGAGCGCGTCCGGCATATACATCATATCCATCAGGGTGCCTTGTTTGATAGGACACACGAATTTCTCCCCTTTTACCGCCGAGTAATAAATGTCGACAGCATAATCGGTGGTTCCGCCACCGGGAGGTGTCACGTTCGAGATAATGCCCGGAAAACGGACAGCACGAGTGTCAACACCATATTTGTTAAAATAATAGTCGCTCAGCAACTCTGTGGTTACTTTAGTGACTCCGTACATCGTACGAGGACGCTGAATAGTATCCTGCGGTGTTTGTGTGTGCGGCGTTGTCGCACCGAAAGAACCGATAGAACTGGGAGTGAAAACGGCGCATCCTTGTTCGCGCGCAACTTCCAGTACATTCCATAACCCGTCGATACCGATTTTCCAAGCCAGCTTGGGCTTCGATTCTGCCACGACCGACAACAGCGCAGCAAGATTATAAATCGTATCAATCTGATACTCTTTTACCACAGAAGCGATTGCTTCTGCATCCGTTACATCAGCAATAGCTGACGGCCCGGACTCTTTCAACTCACCTTTAGGTTCTGCACCCGGGATGTAACCAGCTACTACATTTGCATTTCCGTAACGTTTACGTAGCTCCATCGTTAGTTCGGAGCCTATCTGTCCAGTGGCTCCAATAATCAAAATGTGTTTCATTTTTTTTCGTACTTAAGTTGTTAAGCTAAATAGCGCACAAAGTAAGCACTTTTTTTTTAGATTTTAATCAAAAAGACATTGTTATTCCAAGAAAAATTGTGTCCTTTGTAATCGAACTTAATTACTCAAACACTATGTACGGTAAAATGAAAGAATTCCTCAGCCAAACATTGGCTGAAATCAAAGAAGCCGGGCTTTACAAAGAAGAACGACTGATTGAAAGTGCGCAGCAAGCTGCCATCACTGTAAAAGGCAAAGAAGTGCTGAACTTCTGCGCTAACAATTATCTGGGACTGTCCAATCACCCACGACTGATTAAGGCGTCCCAAGAAATGATGAACCGACGCGGATACGGTATGTCGTCTGTCCGTTTCATCTGTGGAACACAAGATATACACAAGGAACTGGAAGCCGCTATCTCCGATTATTTCCAAACGGAAGATACGATTCTGTATGCTGCCTGCTTCGACGCGAACGGCGGGGTATTCGAACCGCTTTTCACCGAAGAGGATGCCATTATTTCGGACGCTCTGAACCATGCTTCTATTATCGACGGTGTCCGTCTGTGCAAGGCTAAACGTTACCGTTATGCTAACGCCGACATGAAGGACTTGGAAAGATGCCTGCAAGAGGCACAGGCACAACGTTTCCGCATTATCGTGACCGACGGTGTGTTCTCTATGGACGGTAACGTTGCTCCGATGGACCAGATTTGTGACCTCGCCGAGAAGTATGACGCGTTGGTAATGGTGGACGAGTCTCACTCTGCCGGTGTGGTAGGCGCTACGGGACATGGCGTAAGCGAACTATACAAGACTCACGGACGTGTGGATATTTATACCGGTACATTAGGCAAGGCTTTCGGTGGTGCATTGGGCGGATTTACTACCGGCCGGAAGGAGATTATTGATTTGCTGCGCCAACGCAGCCGTCCATACCTGTTCTCCAACTCATTGGCTCCGGGAATTATCGGTGCAAGCCTTGAGGTATTCAAGATGCTGAAAGAGAGCAATACACTGCATGACAAGCTCGTTGAAAACGTAAATTATTTCCGCGACAAGATGACGGCTGCGGGATTCGACATCAAGCCGACTCAGAGTGCTATCTGTGCCGTAATGCTGTATGACGCGAAGTTGTCGCAGATTTATGCCGCACGTATGCAGGAAGAAGGTATCTATGTGACAGGTTTCTACTATCCGGTAGTGCCGAAAGACCAGGCACGCATCCGCGTACAAATCTCCGCAGGACACGAGAAGGAACATCTCGACAAATGTATCGCTGCCTTTATCAAAGTAGGTAAAGAACTCGGCGTACTTAAGTAAAACATTTTCATGTCTTCCGTTGTTAGTATTGTAAGCATAAGATTGCGGCAATATAACAACGGAAGATTTTTAATTTACTTATGGAAGAACTGACTCTCACTACTCCCGCCCTGCTTTTCTCGGCAGTTTCTCTGATTTTACTGGCTTACACCAATCGTTTTTTATCATATGCGCAGCTCGTACGCCAACTGCGTGACCGCTATATGGAGAATCCTACGGATATCACCGTAGCGCAAATCGAAAACTTACGGAAACGGTTGAATCTCACGCGCACCATGCAAGGGCTGGGAATTGCAAGCCTGTTCCTCTGTGTAGTCAGCATGTTTTTTATCTATATCGGGCTGCAACTGCTCTCTGCCTATGTGTTCGGAGTGGCTTTGTTGTTGCTTATCGCCTCTCTTGGCGTATCTTTCCGTGAAATACAGATTTCCAGGGTCACCCGTAAATTCTAGTGGGGTTATGCATAAATTTTAGTTAGTCTATACAAGAAAAACGGTATATCTATAACTCCTCTAAGTTGTGCTCTGAACTGTTTTATTTTTGCGTTAAAC
>Ga0073908_1002494_pt1 | contig 22033 bp, 21 predicted proteins | sample MucameincwithD2O_FD_65484 | JGI IMG/M metagenome (GOLD analysis project Ga0073908, IMG submission 65484) | Mouse cecum microbial communities from Vienna, Austria - Mucus amended microcosms incubated with D2O | ecosystem: Host-associated > Mammals > Digestive system > Large intestine > Cecum...
CACTATAAATCCTTATATTGTTAGATATTCAAAAGAAATTGTCGAATATATTATATTTCATGAATTCTGTCATTTAAAATATAAAAATCATACAAAAAGCTTTTATGATATGTTAAAAAAGTATAAACCAAATTATGAAGCATTAGCAAAACAAATTTCAAATCTAAAATATTAAAAATTATTATTTGTGTTAGTAATTTTGATTAATATTATATTATGCTTTGTTAGAATAATTCTAAAAATTTATCGTTCCTTACTGGTCGACTTCACTTCGTTTCGCTCCCAGCTCTGCATTAACTAACAGTAATCACTTTGTTCAACTGTTAGTAAAAAACTGCGCATCACTTTAAATTTTTAAATTATTCTACAAAGCTTCAATAAAAATGTGCAAAAAAATTACTTACAAAATAACAATTTCAAAATAGCCTAAGACATAATTTTCTGCTTGATATCAATTTTACAGCAGTTCCTTAAACCCTAGACTACTAGAAACTTTATTTATTATAGTAATTTTAAATTTGGCACTTAATATTTTTTATAATAATTTTCTGAAAGAAAAGTTCGAATGTAAACAAAGTATTTTATTAGTAGAATATTTTTAAAGAAAATAGGGAATCTCAAACTTGTTTTTGAGGGCGCTGTTTTCTTTAAAATTTAATTCTACTTTAAAATACAGCGGAATACCAAGAACTTTGAAAGAAGAAAATGTATTATAAAAAATATAAGCTTTACAATTAAAATTACTCACACAAATAACAATTTACTTAACTTAAAAGAGAGCGCTAATTCTAGCGCCCTCTCTCCATATTCAGTTTTATCTTGCTTTTACCAGCCACGACGTCTTACATTCTCAAATGCACGTCTAATATCATTATTTGATGCTGGAACTTTTCCTCCACAACCACCAGAATCAACAGAAATTCTGGTTTCGCTTCCGCCACATCCACTTCTGCTTTCAGAAACATACAGATATTTGGTTGGGCTTCCACAACCACCATAGCTAATAGGAATTCTCATTTCAGAAGAACCACCACAACCTCCAAAACTACCACCACCACATGACATAATGTTTACCTCCTTACTGTTTTTGGGTGTTTATCATACTCAAAAATTTCGATATATTCTCGTTCTTGCCATCCCAGTCGTAACATATATCTCCATTTTGAAGTATAATCAAGTCATTAATTTCCACAACATTTGCAAATTGAACAGCGGTCGTCATAACACCTCTATGGTAATTAATTACCAGCTCATCATCGTGCTTTTCATTAAATTTAATGAAAGTACACGTATCACAAACATTGCAGAAAGTATGAGATTGATAATAGTAAGCTGTTGCCAAATCATTTATTACTTTACTATCTGTCATCTCATGTAAATCACTCTTGCTTTGTGTAACATAGTTACTACGTAGGTTTAAAAGTAACGAATATGGCCCACCTTTCATCTTGGCAATTCTTGTCCATCTACTAACATATTTTTCTATGCTTTCAATAGAAAAAGAACCTTCATTTTGCTCAACAATATTAATTCTTACAGGCTTTTGAATTGTTGCAATTACCTCATCTTCTGCTATTTGATGCAGAATTTCTGAATCTTCTTCATAAGAATGAGTGTGTCTGGAAATGCTAATACTTTTTATGCACTCAGTGGAATTCACGAGTTCTATAAATTCTTTGCTATTTCTCTTAGGTAAGCTGGTGTTGATATAAACAACTTTATTATCAACAATTTTGAGTAATTCTCTCAGTTTGTCTACATCAGCACTTGGCTCACCACCAGTAAAAACAACAATTGGTAACATAGAATCTCTTATCAATCGCAAACTTTGTCTTACTTTTTCATAATCACCTTTTATCCGCTCATAGTCTTTTTTAGAAGAGCAGAATTTGCAATTGTTTGTACAATTCCACGGTACATATACTGTAACAGAAAAATCGCTTCTTCCAATTGTAAAGTCATTAATCATAATGTCCCCCTTATTTTTTAATGAATGATTTTATAGTTACATATAGATAAAACCTTAAAGTTATCCATGAATTTCTTCTATTGGATATAGATAAAATTAAACTTTAAATATTATATCACAAATCGAAAGTTATGTAAACATAAGAGAATCTATTTCTTAAAATGAAATAGATTCTCTCATTAACTATTTTACTACAATATTATAAATTTTTCCTTTTACATAAATTTCTTTTACAACATTTTTTCCTGAAATAGCATTTTGAATTGCTTCAGTATTATCAACTATTGCTTTTAATTCTTCTTGAGAAGCTTCTTTAGGAACAACAACTACTGCTTTTACTTTTCCATTAACTTGTACTGGAATTTCAATCTCATCATCAATAGTTTTTGCTTCATCATATATTGGCCATGGTGTTTCATTTATTGTTTTACTTTCCCCTAATATACTAAACAATTCTTCAGTCATATGTGGTGCAAAAGGATTTAATAATTGTAAAAATGTTTTATATTCTGCTTTATTAATTTTCTTATCTTTATAGAATTCATTTGTCATTTTCATAAATTCAGCAACAGATGTATTAAACTTCATCTCTTCTATATCAGAAGTTACTTTTTTAATTGCTTTATGCATCATTTTTTCATGTTCAGGAGAATATTCATCACCATCTACTAAAATATCTTGCATATTCCAAACTCTATCTAAGAATTTTCCACATCCACGAATTGATTCCATAGACCATGGAGCTGTTTGATCAAAAGGTCCCATAAACATTTCATATACTCTAAATGTATCTGCACCAAATTCTGCAACTATATCATCAGGATTTATAACATTTCCTTTTGATTTAGACATTTTTTCTCCATTACCACCTAAAATCATACCATGAGAAGTTCTCTTTTGATATGGCTCTTTTGTAGGTACAACTCCTATATCATATAAGAATTTATGCCAGAATCTTGAATATAATAAGTGAAGTGTTGTATGTTCCATTCCACCATTATACCAATCTATTGGAGACCAATATTCTAAAGCTTCTTTTGAAGCTAGTGCTTCTTTATTATGTGGATCCATATATCTTAAGAAATACCAAGATGATCCTGCCCATTGTGGCATTGTATCTGTTTCACGTCTAGCATCTTTACCACAACATGGACATTTTGTTTTTATCCATTCTTCTTGTTTTGCCAAAGGTGATTCACCATTTTCTCCTGGTTCATAGTCTTCTATATCAGGAAGTACCAAAGGTAATTCTGATTCTGGAATTGGATTCCATCCACAATCTTCACAATATACCATTGGTATAGGTTCTCCCCAATATCTTTGACGAGAAAATACCCAATCACGTAATTTGTAATTTACTTTTCTCTCACCTAATTTATTTTCTTCTATATACTCTATTGCTTTTTGAATTGCTTCTTTTGATGATAAACCATCTAAAAATTGCGAATTTATAGCAACACCATTATCTACATCAGTGAATGGTTCTTTCATAAATCTATCAGTAGAATTACTATCATAAAACCAATAATCAAACTTAGCCATTAATTCATTTTGTACTTCATCACCTTTATTATCAGCTTTTGGCATAATAACTGGTTGAACTGGTAAATTGAATTTTTTAGCAAATTCGAAATCTCTTTCATCATGTGCAGGAACAGCCATAATCGCACCAGTTCCATAAGTACTTAAAACATAATCTGAAACCCAAATTGGAATTTGCGATAAATTATCTAACGGATTTATTGCTTTAATTCCTTTTATTTCCACTCCTGTTTTTTCTTTATTAAGCTCAGCTCTTTCAAAATCAGATTTTAATGCTGCTTTTTCTTTATATTCATTTACTTCGTCTAAATTTGTAATTCTATCTGCATATTTTTTAATTAATTCATGTTCTGGAGCAATAACCATATATGTTACACCAAAAATTGTATCTGGTCTTGTTGTATATACTTTCAAATATTGTCTTTCTAAATTTTCATTTTCAACCTCTTTATCATAAAGAGTTATTGGACTATTTAATCCCAACTCTTCTTTTGACATTTTAGAATATACTTTTAATGTTCTAAAATCAGGCATTACTTCAAAGTTAACTTCAGCCCCTTCACTTCTACCGATCCAATTTTTTTGTTGTGCTTTTATTTTATCTAAGAAATCAATATCATCTAAATCATCAATTAGTCTTTGTGCATATTCTGTTATTTTTAGCATCCATTGTGATTTTTCTTTTTGAACAACTGAACTTCCACATCTTTCACAAACCCCATTTACAACTTCTTCGTTTGCCAAACCAACTTTACATCCTGTACAGAAATTAATTGGCATTGTAGCTTTATAAGCTAAACCATGTTTGTATAGTTGAATAAATATCCATTGTGTCCATTTATAATAGTCAGGATCTGTTGTATTAACTTCTCTTGACCAATCAAAAGAAAATCCTAATGATTTTAATTGTTCTCTAAAATGATTTATATTATTTTCTGTTGTTATTTTTGGATGAACATGATTTTTAATAGCATAATTTTCAGCAGGGAGTCCGAAAGCATCAAAACCAATTGGATATAAAACATTATATCCTTCCATTCTTTTCTTTCTTGCAATAATATCTAATGCAGTGTAAGATCTTGGATGACCTACATGTAATCCTTGACCTGATGGATATGGAAATTCTATTAAACCATACCATTTCTTCTTATTTGAAAAATCTTGTTTTGCATTAAATGTACCTTCTTTGTACCATTTTGATTGCCATTTTTGTTCTACTTCTTTAAAATTATACCCCATAGCTTTCTCTCCCTTTTTTACTCTATTTTCAATGTTAATTATTATATACCAATAGTTCAGTTTTTTCAAGTTTTATAAAGTTTTTTAGAATTAAAAAAAGGAATATGATAAGCATATTCCTTTTTATATATTTAAAATTAAGCTTTTTTTGCAATTTCAGCTAATTCAGCAAATGCTTTGCTATCTGAAACAGCGATTTCAGCTAACATTTTTCTATTGATTGTAACATTAGCTTTCTTTAGTCCTGCGATCATTCTGCTATATGTTAAACCATTCATTCTAGCTGCTGCATTAATTCTTGCAATCCATAATTTTCTAAAATCAGATTTTTTATCTTTTCTTCCTACATATGCATACATTCCAGATTTCATAACTGCTTGTTTAGCATTTCTGTATCTGTAGTGTTTTGCTCCATAGTATCCTTTTGCTTGTTTTAATACTTTTTTATGTCTTGCTCTTGTTGTTCTTGCTGTTTTTACTCTTGCCATTTATTTTCAACTCCTTCTATACTAAATTTAATTCTAGTTACCATATGGTAATAATTTTTTGATTCCTGCTACTACAGTTTTATCTGCGTATGCATCTTGAATTTTTCCTGATTTCTTTTGTCTTGTTGTTTTTGTTGCTAAACGATGTCTTCTATTAGCTTTTGTTCTTTTAACTTTGTCTGTAGCTGTATAAGAATATCTTTTCTTTGCAGCTTTATTTGTTTTTAATTTTGGCATTTTGAAATCTCCCTTCATTATTTAATTTATATTTTTTTTGTTAAAATTACAAACATTGTTTTACCTTCTAAGAATGGCTTTTTCTCAACTGTTGATATATCAGATAAGTCTTCTATGAATTTGTTTAAAACAATTTCTCCAGCCTTAGTATTATTCAATTCTCTTCCTCTGAATCTTACTGTAAATTTAACTTTATTTCCAGATTCTAAAAATGTTCTAGCATTTTTACTTTTAAAAGAAAAATCATGATCACCAATATTTGGTGTAACTCTAATTTCCTTTAATTCAACAGTTTTTTGATTTTTTCTAGACTCTTTTTCTTTTTTTGCTTGTTCAAATTTGTATTTTCCATAATTCATTAATTTACAAACTACTGGTTTGCTATTTGGAGAAACTAAAACTAAATCTAGGTTCTTCTCTTCAGCATATTTTAACGCTTCATCAATAGAAATAACTCCTATTTTTTCTCCTTCTGCACCAATTAATTGAACTTCTTTTTCTTTAATTTGTCCATTTATAGGCAATTCTTGTTTAATAGTAAAACACCTCCAAAAAAAAATTTGACTTATTTTAAAAAGCCAAATCCACATACTAAATTCCATATAAAACGTTGAAATTTAACCTTATGCTCACACTTAAGATAAGGTGAGAAGTGGATACTTCTTCTTAAAACACTAAAATGATAACACTTTTTAATTATTTTGTCAAGAAAAAATTTAAAAGTCTCTTAAAATTTAAGAGACCTTATCAGTTATTTTCTAAATATTGACATAAATTTATTTTTTATCTTTTTGAAAAATCCAATTTTTTCTGAATTTTCATTTAATGGTAAGTTATCAGTAGACGCATGAATATCACTTGAAATTTCCTCATCAACCATATCTGTATAATCTTGAATATCTGGATTATTTTCTGTATATTTTTCATATCTTTGCACTTGACGTGGTTTAGAAAAATCTTCTAAGTCTTCTTCTCCAGTTACAACAGTTGCAGAGGCATTATCAAATAACTTTTCAATGCTGTATTTTTCACGCATTTGCTCTTCAAGCTTATGCTGGTTATTAAGCATTATATCATATAATTCTTGTTTTCTTTTCTCATCTTCACACCAATATTTTAAATGTAGTAAGGCTATAATTTCTAATGTATATCTTTTTAATCCTTGCTTCTCTAATGGAACATATGGATTTATATGTATCTCATGATTTGGATCTTTGTATGTTCCGAAGAACTCCAACATTTTGGGTGGAATTTTATCTATATATCTTTGATTCATATGATGTATAATATAATCTACTTCTGCATATGCTCGTATATCTTCTAACGTAATTACAACACTCATTTGTAATCCTCCAATTCTTTCTTTTGTAACTTTCTATCTTTCTACATTATCTTTATTTACTTCTTGTCCTATTTCTGTTTTTCCATTTTCTAAAATATCATTTACAATTTGCTCTGCCGTTCTAGTATCTTTGGCTAAAGCCTTTTGTTGTTCAGAAACCTTTTGACCTGCTTCTATTGTTGCGTTCAAATTTGTATTTTCTGCATTCGCTAGTGAAGCCTGCAACATAGCATTTTCATCTTTTGTTGCTGAAAGCATTTCTGCTGAATATTTAGCTACTAATACTAATTTTTCTTGAACAGCTTCCATCTTTTCTTCGCCAATCCAACCAATAAATGTATATGAAATTCCATTTGTTGCTTCTTTTTCTGGTGGATTTCCTTTGTATTTAACTGTTGCTCCAGCATTTACTAGTTGATGATCTAAAATTGTTTTTCTGTCATCATCTAAAAATATGACTTCAAATTCTTCCACTTGCAGTACCTCCTATTATCTTTAGTATTCCTTTAAATTATATTCTTAATAAAAAAATTTTTCAAACTTATTTATATTACATTTTTAATACAAATATAATACAAAAAGTAAAAAAAAGACACGAACTAAATCGTGCCTCTCTATAATTTCAATAAGATACAAATCTTATTAGTTGTTAACTAAATCTTTTAATGCTTTTCCAGCTTTGAATACTGGAGCTTTTGATGCTGGTATTTTGATTTCTTCTTTAGTTTGTGGGTTTCTTCCTTTTCTAGCTGCTCTTTTTCTTACTTCAAAAGATCCAAATCCAACTAATTGAACTTTATCACCTTTTGTTAAAGATTCTGTAACAACATCAACAAATGCGTTTACAGCTTCTTCAGCAGATTTTTTTGTTTCTCCTGTTTTTGCAGCTACTGCTGCTACTAATTCAGCTTTGTTCATTTAAAATTACCTCCTAATAGATTTAAGTATTATGTAGAATATCTATTATTTTGTTCTACAATATCTTTATTCGCCAAAATAAGCTAAAATCCTTCTTTTTTTCAAAAAAATTCTCAAAAATCATTTATTTTTCAAGGGTTTCAGAACTATATTGTTCAAAAGCCTTTATTTTTCAGCACTTACAAGTTTTTTCATTTTTATATAAAAAATCAAAATATTTACCATATATACTATTATTGCAATTAATATTGAGAAAATTATGGTAATTATCTCCGAAAAATTTATCTGTAAAAACCAATAATATAATTTATTTGAAATTATAATCATAATTATACTAAATACAATTGGCTTACATATTTCTTTAAATAAACTAAACTTTATATATATACATTTTTTTAATGAAAAATACAATATTATAAATGATATAGCATTTGAAAAAATATTTCCTAATATTGCTCCTTTTTCAAAAATTCCTTCTATTGGTATTAAAACTATATTAAAAATTATTTTAGAAATTAATCCAACAACCGATGAAATTAATAATATTTTTGTTTTTCCAAGTCCTTGAAGAATTCCGCTTATAGTTTGTATCAATAACGCAAAAAATATACCAAAAGATGCTAAAGATAATAATTCATATCCTTCTATTGCATTTGGAAATAGTAATTTAAATATTCTTTCTGAATAAAAAAACATCCCAAATATACAAGGAATACCTATAATACATGTACTTCTTAAAGAAAATTTTATTTTTTCTACTATTCCATCTAAATCATTCTTTGCTCTTTTTTCCGAGATTTCAGGCACTAGTGCTGTTGAAAGAGCAATATTAAATGATAATGGTAATGCTACTAAAATATCAACTTTAGAACTTAAAATTCCATATTTTCTTTTTGAACATTCTTCTCCTACTATATTTTTAAGTAATCTAACAATTGTAATAGAATCAACATTTTTTCCTAAATTTCCAAGCAATGAACTTATTGTTATTGGAATTGAAATAAAAATAATTTTTCTTATTATATTTATAATTCTTTCCTTATAAAATTCATTTCCAAATTTTATTAAATTATTACTTTTATATTTAATACATATATACATTAAACTAAATAAAGTTGCTAAAGTAGTTGCTAAATTTGCTGTTGATGCCATTGCCTCAGTATTATAATTAGAGACCTTTGATACTATTTCAACTAAAATAATTGTAAGAATTGACTTTACAACCTGCTCATAAAACTGGGATTTAGCTGTAATATATATCATACCTTTACCATTAAAATAGCCTCTCATTACAGAAATTATTGAAACAAAAAAAATTGCTGGTGATAAAACTTTTAAACTTAATTTAGCTTCTGGAATTTGAATAATATTATTTGATATATATTCTGAAAATGCAAATATAACAATACTTCCACAAAATCCTACTATTGAAAATATTAATATAGAAATTTTTAATATTCTTTCTTCATTTTTATAATCACCTATAGAATTTTTTTCAGAAATTAATTTAGAAATTGCATTTGGTACACCAATTGAAGATAAAGTAAGTAATAATGCATAAATTTGATACCCACTCATGTATATTGCATTTCCCTCATCTCCAAAACCAACTTTATTAGTTAAATATAAGCTATATAATACACCAAATATTTTTACTAAAACTTGTGAAATTAATAGCGAAAATATTCCTGCAAAAAAATTATTTATTTTCATTTTACCAATCCTAATTTAAAGTTTTTTATAAATTGTATTATTTTAATTAGCTTTATATGCTTAGGTCTTAATTTTTTTGCCAAAATTACAAGGTTTTTTCGTTAAAACGCTTGATTTTTTTCACATTTTGTAAGATAATAAAGATGTATAATTTTGTTATAAAAAGGATAGATTTTTATGAAATATATAGATATGTTTTTAAAGAAATTAAAAACTGATAGAAATACATTTGCAACATATGTATTAACATTAATTTCAGTTTATATAACAATTGATAGACTATCAGAAATTTTATTCATCATGTTTTCTGGAATTTCTGTGTCATATTGGGGACCTATCAAATACACTTTTGCTATGGCATGTGTAATTTTTGCATTTTATTTTTCACCATCTTCAAAATTTGTTGAAGATAAAAATACAAAACTGCAATTTTTCTATACATATACAGTTATTCTCTATATAGTTGTTGTATCTATGGTTATCCAATGGATTAATCAACTTGGTTGGTTAATGCTATTTTCTGTACCTAACTATCCTTACATAATAACAACTTTTATGGATTTAATAAAACCAGCATTCTCAGCATTTGCTTGGTATATTCCAATATGTAGTTTCTTCCCATTCTTTAAATGGTTATATACAACAATTGATGATACATTATTTATTAAAGAATCAATTTGGGATTATGGTGGAATAGATTTATCAGATAAATCTATTGGTATGGGACCTTATACTTGTGAAATGTTCTTATGTAAAGATAGAGAAACTGGTAAAGCTATAAAAACACCTGAAGCTAGACGATTTGAATCAACATTAATTGTTGGGGTATCTGGTTCAGGAAAAACATCTATGATGTTTGAGCCAATGATAGCTAGAGATATAGAGAAAAAATATTTCTTTAAAGAATCAGCAAAAGAATTAGGATTTACAGCATTAAAAACAAATATTGCAACATTAAATTCTCCTTATTCTAATGAATATATAAATGAGAACTTCTCATTAAATATGATTACACCAGTTAGTGGTAGAGAAAAAGTATTTAAAACATTTTTCTCAAAACTACTTTACCAATATAATGGTGATAAATCGGTATATAAAAATCTAGGTCTTACTTACCTAGCACCAGATTATGAATCAATAACACATGTTATTGATGTAGCAGAAAATTTTGGAATAAAATATCATATCGTTGATCCTAGTAATAATACATCAAGTGGTTTAAATCCATTTACATTTGAGGATCCAATAAAAACATCAATTGCAATATCATCTATCTTAAAAAGAATGTATTTTTCAGAATATTCATCTCACGATGAAGCATTTATGAGAAATATAGTAACCCAAGCAATTGAAAACTTAGTATTATTATTAAAAGAAACTTATCCAAGACTTCATGAAGGTCTACTTCCTAACTTAGAAGATTTATTAGACTTATTAAACGATTTCAGCTTAATTGAAGAAATGGCTGAACAAATGAAGACCTTCCCTGATCTTGTAGAAAAATATAGAATTCAATTAGGATATTTCAAGAAAACATTTTATAAAGGAGCATTAAATATTGCTGAAACAGAAAAATACTTACAAGCATCTGCAGCACAACTTGAAAATTTACTTAGATTCCCAGGAGTTAGAAATATCTTATGTAACAGAACAAATAATATTAATTATGATAAAGCATTACAAGATGGTGAAGTTACATTTGTGTGTACTCGCCGTGGAGACTTAGGAGCTGGTGTTCATAAAGCATTTGGTCTATTCTTCCTATTGCTAATGCAACAATCAGTTTTATCAAGACCTGGAAATGAAAACAATAGAATACCACACTTCTTATATGTAGATGAGTTCCCTCCTTTCGTTTGTAAAGCAACAGAAGATATATTCACTTTATATAGAAAATATAGAGTTGGTACAATCATTTCATCACAAAACTTAGCACAATTTGGTACAGTTAATGGTGAAAATTTCAGACAAACTATTTTAGCAAACTGTACAACAAAAGTCGTATTTGGTAATAATACACCAGAAGATAATGATTGGTGGGAAAAAGAACTTGGTGAAAAGAGACGTTGGACATTCACTCATGATTATCATACAGATCAAGGAAAATATGATGATAATTATAAAGGTATTAAATGGGCATGGATTCCTTACTATAAAGCTGGTAAAGTTCAATCTTTAAAATTCAAATATGTTATTTATAAGACTAAAGATTTATCAGGAAAGAGCTTAATTGGTCAAGCAAAAATAGACTTCTTAGAAGCTCGATATAAAGAAAAACAAAAAATCAAAACATATAACTTTAGTAAATTTGCAAAAGGTTCATCTGCTTCACATGAAAGTTCAGATTATGAATCTACTGATAACAAATTTGATTTAAAACATATAAACTTTAATGGAAAATCAGACAATCCAAATGATATGGATCCCATTCAAATGAACAATTCAGATATGAATTATAGATTTGATAATGAAAACGCAATTACGTCTTATAATTCAAATAATAACAATAATAGTTAATAAAAAGTGAAATTTAAGAAGCATTTTCTTAAATTTCACTTTTTTAATATCAAAAAAAGACCTTAACTATAAGTTAAAGTCTTTTTACATCCAATTATTCTAATATTTTAAATTCTATATTTTTAGCTTCAAATTTTCCTGTTGTTTCATTCTTTGTAAATTCAGTTAATGATTTATCTAATGAGCCAGCATTTTGTTTTAAATCTGTAGTATAGTAAACTTTTATTTTATCGAATTGTAATCCTTTTTTTACTACTTCTTTAAATGTTTCTACCATATGCTTATCATCTTCACAAACTAATATTAATTGTGGTCTTGCCTCAAATCCAGAATCAAATGGAACAAAGTTCTCTAAAAAATCTTTATATAATCTCATTCTATCTATAAATTTTGTTTTCCAATCTTCTTCTCTTCTAACACATTCAAATATTAAGCTTAATGTTTTTCCTGATTTTGATATTTTTACTTCTCCATGTCCTTTAAATGCTTTACCATTCATCTTAGCTGTAATAGCTGTTTTTACTTTATAGCTATCAAAATTCTTAGCTTTTCTCATATAAGCAACTATTACTTGATTTCCAGCTAATCTTTTTTTCATTAAAGCTACTGGTTTTGTATTATCTGTTGGTTGCCATTTGCATTCTACTTCTTTAGAATTTAACAAATATTTCCCCATTTTTTCCATACAATAAACTCTATATATTCCTTTTCCTTCTTCTGAAGTAAAGTAATATCTAGTTAAAATTTTTGTTTTTACTAATTGTTCTAACTTTGTGTTTAACTTATCTTGTGATTTAATATCTTCTCCTTTAAATTTAAGGATTTGATAAATTTGTCTTGAAGTTAAAAATTCAAATTCATTTACTAAATCTAGTATCTTGAAATGCACATCTGTAATATGACCAAGGTTAATCTTATGGATAATTTGATTTATTGATACATATCCATCCTTGCCATCAAATGTTTTTATTTCTCCTTCTCTAATAGCGAATGGAGAAACGGTAGTTTTAATTTCTTCATCTTCTACCATTTTTAAATAACCTCCCATAATTTTATTTTAAACAATCAAAAGTTTAATTTTTTTTCTGTCTTTAATGATTTTTTTAATATAGACATTTACCTTTTGCCCATATTCTAAACCATCTTTATACTCAGCAAGCCCTACTAAATTAGGTTTTAATTCAATAAAAATACCATTTTTAAATTTATCTGCTTCTTTAACAATTCCTTCAACAATAGTTTTTTCATTGTATTCTTCTACATTTTGCTCCCAATTTCCTAGTAGCTCTTTGTATGTTAAGACAATTTTATCATTTTGCTTGTCTATTGATTTTATCATAACATTTATTTTTTGTCCAATAAAAAATCTTTCTTCAGGTGATTTAATTCTTGAAACTGATATATCTTCTATATGTAAAAGTCCTACAACCCCTCCACCAATCTCAACAAAAACACCAAATTTTCTAATATTTCTTACAATACCATTTACAATATTTCCCTCTTGCAAATCATTTTTAACCCAATCTAAAGCTTCTTGTTGAACCTTTTTCCTAGATAATAAAACATTATTATCATCATAAATTTCTTTCACTTTAAACTGTACAAAATTATTTACTTTATTTCTGCAAATATTAGGATTGCAAAAGCCAAACTCATCTATATTTATGGCTTCAAACTCATTTCTTGGAATAATTCCTTTTATATCATCCCCTAATTTAACATGCAAATTGTAATTTGAATCACATTCTGAAACAGTTCCTTGCAATACAGTTCCATTATAAAATGCTGTATTTACTGAATTTCTGTCTAACTTTTCTTTTGTTTCTATCCACCCTTCTGGAATAAATTTTGGGTATTCCATATCTTATCCTCTTTCGTAAATTATTTTAAACATTTAATTTAATATTTGTTTAACTTCTTCATTTCTTAAATATCTCCAAGTTCCTAACTTTAAATCTTTAACTCCGATATTTCCAATTTTAGCTCTATGTAGAGCCAACACTTTTTTCCCTATTGCTTCACACATTTTTCTAACTTGTCTATTTTTCCCTTCATGTATTGTTATTTCTACACGAGAAAAATTCTTTTCTTTATCAATTTTCATAATTCTTGCTTTCGCAGGCCTTGTTATATATGAATCATCTATTTTAACACCATTTTGTAATTCTTTTATATTCTCTTCTGAAACTATTCCGTGAAAGTGTAACTGTATATGTTTTTGTAATTTCATGTTTAGGATGAGTAACTTTATAAACAAAATCACCATCATCTGTTAATATTAATGCTCCTGATGTATACATATCTAGTCTTCCAACAGGTACTATTCTTTGTTTAACTTTTACTAAATCTAAAACAGTTTCTCTATCAAATTGATCATCAGCAGTAGTTACAACACCTATTGGCTTATTAAGTAATATATATACATTCTCCTTTTTCTGTAATTTTATAATTTTTCCATTATATTCAATTACATCTTTTGTAGGAATAATTTTAGTTCCAATTTTAGCAACTTCGCCATTTACTTTAACTTTTCCTGCATCAATTAATTCTTCGCATTTTCTACGTGAAGCAATTCCAGCTTCTGCAAGAAATTTTTGAAGTCTAATTTCTTCTTCCATTTTATGTTTAAACGTCTTCCTTTCTTAATTTTTCCAACACTTCTTCAAAATATTCTGGCAAACATGCTTGAAGTTTCATTTCTTTTCCTGTAATTGGATGTTTAAATTCCAATTCAGAACTATGTAACATCTGACCTTGAACACCAAAAGGATTTTTTCCATTTGAATAAACAAAATCTCCTACTATTGGATAACCAATTTGTGATAAATGTACTCTTATTTGATGAGTTCTACCAGTTTCAATGTTTACCTTAAGTAATGTATATCCTGAAAATCTTTCTATAACTTCAAAATGTGTAATTGCATTTTTTCCATTTTTTGAAACTGCCATTTTAGTTCTCTCTTTATTACTTCTAGCAATTGGCATATCAATAGTTGCTTGGTTTTCTTTTGTTTTTCCTCTTACTAGAGCAATATATGTTTTTTTAACTTCATGTTTTTTTATTTGCTCACTCATATTAATATGTGCTTTATCATTTTTAGCAATAATTAAAAGACCTGATGTATCTTTATCTATTCTATGAACAATTCCAGGTCTAATTTCCCCCCCTATACCAGATAAAGAATCTTTGCATTTATTCATAATTGCATTTACTAATGTTCCATCTGGATTACCATTTCCAGGGTGAACTACTAATCCTTTTTGCTTATTTACAACTAAAATATCATTGTCTTCATAAATAATATCTAATGGTATATCTTCAGCTTTTATTTCAATTTCTCTTGGCTTTTCCTTTATAATAGTAATTTCATCACCTAATGAAATTTTATATGCCATTTTAGTATTTTTACTATTTACTAAAACATTTCCTTCTTCTATCATTCTTTGAACAGCTGCTCTTGAAAGATCTTTATCTTTCATACTTACTGCTTTATCTATTCTTAAACCAACTAAATCTTTATTTAATTCATCAATAACATAAGTATTTTTTTCCAAAACTTACATCCTCTCTAAAAACATTTAATCAAATTTTCCTTTTGTTATATCTTTTGTAAAAGTAATTTTTATCAAATAAACTGGTAACGCTAACATTCTAAAAAACCTAGATGGTTGTAATATCAATCTCCAAAACCACTCTATTCCTAAAGTTTGAAATATTTTTGGAGCTCTTTTTATTTTACCAGCTTCATAATCAAATGTACCACCTTGTCCAGCTGCAACATCAACTTTAAGTTCATTTTTATGTTTTGCAATCCACTTTTCTTGTAATGGTGCCCCCATTGCAACAAAAAGAACATTAGGCTGTAATTTATTTATTTCAGAAATTACAGCTTCTTCTGATTCATTCTCAAAAAATCCTTCATGATATCCTACAATATTAATATTTGGATAATCTTTTTTTACATGTTCAGCAGTTAACTTGGGAACATCTCCTTTACCTCCTAAAAAGTAAAATGACCAATTTTCTTTTTCTCCTACTTCTAATATCTTTCTAAAATAAGATTGTCCTGGTATTCTTTGCTTAAAAGGTTTGTTTTGTTTTTTTCCTCCTATCATTACACCAACACTATCAGGAGTAGCAAGTTCAGCACTTCTTAAAATTTCAAAAAATTCTTTATCTTTTTGTGCCATCATAATAAACTCCGTATTTGGAGCAACTACTATTTTACAAGACTTATTGCTATTTTCTATTAAATTCTTTGTTATATTTCCCGCATCTTCTATATCAATATTATCTATATCAATGCCTAAAATTCTAACTGTATTACGCAAAATCCTACACCTCTAATTTTTTCTTGAATAATCTATTAGGAAAACTACTAATAAAATCCATCCTAATACAACAAATATATCAGCTAAATTAAATGTAATATTGTAAAACTTTATAAAATCAAATACTCCACCTCTAAATATTCTATCAATTAAATTACTAATACCACCAGAAATTGCAAATGAAAGTGCAAGTGCTGTTTTAGTATCAATTCTTTCTAATTGATTTTTTATAAATGTAATAATTATTAATAATATAAAAATTGTTAATACAATATTTTTGCCATTACTTCCATCATTAAATCCAAATGCCATACCTGTATTAGAAGTAATTTCTAGTCCAAACTTTTCATTTCCTATAGATCCATTTACTAATTTATTGCTAACTAATAGCTTAGTAGTTTGATCTACTACAATTAGTATTGTAACAACAATAACTAATAGTCTTATAACTTTATTTTTCATTAATTCCCCTTTGCAGTTTCTGATAATCTTTCAAAAATTTTAAAATTACCTTCACTATAAATTGTTTTATAATTTGAATCACTTTCTAGAATCATTGCAAGTTTTGCATTTGAATATAATATAACATGGGTTACACCATATTCTTCAAACTTACTTTCATAATCAACAGATATAGCAGGTATATTTAATGCATCTGAAAAAATATCTCTTCCTTCTATTCCATTTTCTTTATCTTCATTAAATTCTGGTGAATATAAATCACATCTTGAATCTATGAACACTGGTATTCCTCTAAATAGTAAATAAGCGCCATAATTGTATTCGTTATATAATTTTAAATTATTTACATCTAAATTGCTTAAAATCCAATCTGATGCTTTTACTGGATATGATGATTCATCTATATAGTCACTTCTAATAGTTGGTTTTATGATATGTGCACCTAATATTACAAATAAACATGTAACAACAATTGCTCCAAACCAATCTGCAACAAATCTCTCTAATTTTTTAAAGGTTTCACTATCATATTTGTCTACCATATCTCCAATTAATCTTGCAAGAATTGGAGCACATATTATTGCAAATATTGATACTTGTCTTCTTGAATAAAATGATAATAGTGTTAAACCAACAAGCATAAATAAATCTGGTAATTTTATTTTTGTATCTGTAAATATTAAAATTAGTAAAAATATAATTAAAGTAATAGCAAATTCGTTATTTTCTGCAAGAGTTAATGGTAAGTGTTCATTTATAGATCTCATTGTATTTCCATTCATAGTTTTTGGAAGATATTTATAAGCTCCATCACCAGCAGGATTTAAAAATCCAGTACATGCACCAAATAACATCACACCTATTAATAGTAAAACTACATGATTTTTTTTCACTTTTATTTTATAAGGTTTTTCTCTAATTATATTTCTCTTTCTTTTTCTCTCTGACTTTATAAATTCAAGTTTTTCTATTCTTTTTGCATATTTTTCTTTTTTTGCTTCTTTTTTAGTAAATTTATTAATTATTTTAGTAAATCTTGAAAATATTCTTACATCTAAATCCCAGTCGACAAAACATGTTAATAAATATTCAGCTATATATGGTAAAAATAGTACAAAATAGAATGGGAATACTGCACAATGCAAATTAGCAATTAATAATGGTATTAATACTAATGGTATTGCATATCGCGCTTTTTTTGTCTCCAAAAATTTCTCTATAAAAAATACTGCCCATACAAATAATATAAATGTTACAAGTTGTGCTCTAGCCGCAATAAACGACTTCATTAAATAAATTGCTCCAATTGTAAGCACAAATGATACCACTTTATTTTTTGATTTTTTATTACATAACATATAAATTGATATTCCCAAAATTGATGTAAATGCCATTGTTGAAACATATATACCAACTTGTCCGAAATTATCATAAATTAGAAACATCATTAAATCATATAGCCAATGTGGATATGTATATGGTAATTCATGCCAAGAAAAATTATCTGTTGTTAAATCAGAAACTCCATTATTATAAATATATTCCCCTATTGGAATTGTATAAAATGTATCATTTTGTAAAGTTTTTGGTGATATAGCACTACAAAATATAATAATACACACAACTGCTACTATATGAAAAATTATACTTATTACTTTATTATCTTTTGTAAAATCTTTTTTTTCTATTATTTCTTTTGCTTCAACCTCATTTGGTTTAACATTTTCATTTTCCATTTCGCAATAACTCCTTATGATTATAGATATTTTGAATTATATCAAATCTTCAAAAAAAAATATATACTTTTAATTAAAAAAATACCAATATATTTTTATATTGGTATTTTACTTATTAAATAGCATATTTGTGACCACATTCATTTAGTTTATTTTTCAAAAGTTCACTTTCTGCTTTATAAACTCTATTAAAAAATTCATGTTTAGTTATAAAACTTTCATTTGTCATATAATTTGTTGTAAATATAGAAACGTTTGAACAATGATCAATTACTTTCTCACATATAGTTAAAATTTCTAAAAATGCAATTCCACTTTCTACATTACATTTTCCTTCTTTTAATCTTTCTATATGTTCATTTCTATATTGTTCTCTTTGCACTTCTGCATATTCTTTTAATGCCTCAATTTCTATTGCAATTTTAATATCTTTTTCTTCAAAACATTTTATTGTATTTAAAATTACATCTTCTGTAATATTATACATTCTTTCACAATTTTTATATGCTGACTCTGAAAACTTAATATTTTTATCATTCATATCTTCTACTATTTTAGAAAATTTAAATGTATAATCTCCTACTTTTTCAAACTCAGATTCTATTTTTAGCAAAGTGGTAACAGTTTTTGATTCTTGATCAGACAAATCAAAATTTCCAAGTTCAACTAAAAATCCTGTAACCTTTTCCTCAATTTTATCAATAGCATCTTCTCTTTTTTGCATTTTTTCTAATCTTCTTCTATCAAACTTACCTAATAATTCCATTGACTTTCTAAAACTTTTTTCAGCAAGTTCAATCATTTTTTCTACTACTGAAGTACTATTTATTATAGCTATATTAGGCATTTTAGTAAATTTCTCATCTAGCATATTTAATACTGTTAAATAATCGCTTTCATCATCGTCATCATCTTCATTTATCTGCTTATCTCTAATTGTAAGAATAGTCAATTTTTCAATAAAATTAACAAATGGTAATAACATTATTGTTGATACTACATTAAAGAATGTATGAAAATTTGCAATTTGTCCCATATCTATTGATGAATTCCAAAATGTAAATCCAATAAAGTATTGATATGTGTATATAACTATTAAAAATATTATTGTTCCAATTAAATTAAAGTATAAATGTACTGCAGCAGCTCTTTTTGCATTTTTTGAACCACCAACACATCCAAATATTGAAGTAGCACATGTACCAATATTTTGTCCTAAAATTATTGGTAATGTAGTTGCATATGTTATTATTCCTGAAGTTGATATAGCTTGCAGAATACCGACTGTAGCAGCAGAACTTTGTAGTAATGCAGTAATAAGAGCCCCTGCAATCACTCCTAATATTGGATTAGATAATGTTGCTAAGATTTGTGATAATATTGGTAATTTACTAAAGCTACTTGCCATATCTATCATTGTAATCATTCCTGTAAATAATAATCCAATTCCCATTATCATTTGCCCTATATCTGTTGATTTTTTATTTTTAGAAATTTCCATTATTATTACACCAAGTAAAATAAATATTGGTGCTAATGTTTGTGGAGTAAACAATGAAATCCAACTATCTCCACTTAGACTTGTAAGTCTTAAGATTTGTGATGTTATTGTTGTTCCAATATTTGCCCCCATTATTATAGGAATAGCATTTTTCAATTTTAAAATATCTGAATTAACAAGTCCAACAACAATCAGCGTTGTTGCAGAAGAACTTTGAGTTGCAACTGTAATTAATATTCCTGTTAATAATCCTTTAAACATATTATCTGTGGCTGATACTAAAATTTTCTCAAGTTTTCCACCTGAAATTTTCTTTAGATTTGCACTTAATATTTTCATTCCATAAATTAGTAAAGCAACACCACCAAGTAATTTAATTACTGATATTAATATATTCAAATCTTTCACCTCTTAATATAGATATTGTATCCATATTTTAGATATATACGCATACAGTTTTATTATATATATTTATATCGAAAATTGTCAATATAAAAAAGAAATACGTCCACATACCAACCTCTGTTAGCACATGAACGTATATAATTTGCTAAAATTTATATAAATTTAATTTATATCTTAAACAACTTCTTCAGTTTGTTCTTCATTTTCTTCTTCACTAGCTATTTCCATACTAGCAATTGAAACTTCATAAGCAACTCTTGTTTCTACAGTTCCATCTTCATATTTTTTCTCATAATTTCTTGATTGAACTCTACCTGTTATTTTTACTTCAGTTCCAACTTCCATATTTTGGCAAAATCTAGCATTTCTTCCCCAAGCAATACTTGGTATGTAATCAGATTTGTTATAAGCTCTGTTAACAGCTAATAATATGTCTGCAATTTCTCTTCCAAATGGTGTTTGTCTGTAAATAGGTTTTTTACAAACATATCCAACTAATGTAACTTCGTTTGTTACTTCTTCCTTATCTTCTTCGCTTTCCTCTTGTTCAATAACTTCTTTTGCAAATACAGTTAATATTAATCTGTTTCTTTCATTTTCATAATTGTTATAAGATCTAAATTGACCTTCAACTCTTACTTTTTTACCAATTTCTAAATCTATTGTTGTTAATAATCTTTCTGATACAGTGATTGGTATAATATCAACTGTTGAACTTAATCTAACAACTTCAAGATTAAACACATAAAATTTTTCTCCATAAATTTCATGACTGTAATTTTTTTCACTTACTACCTTTCCTACTAATACTAAGTGATTGTTTTCTGAATAATTTGTATTCAATTTCGTTTCCTCCTTAATATTTATCTACTGTATTCTTCATATAATGTTCATCTTTTCTCGTTTTTTTACCATAAAACAAATATATTATATCACAGCTTCATCTTTTTGTCTACATAAAATTGGTTTTTTTTCCATTTTTATTTGAATTTTACATTATTTTTATATGTTTTTTCGTATATTAAAGAGAATTATTTGGTAAACTTTTTATTTGCAACCGTTTTTTAGTTATGTTAATTGGTAACAAACTTTTTAAACAGTTTTCCTCTTTCTTCAAAATTCTTGAAATATCCGTAGCTAGAAGCTGCAGGAGATAATAAACATGCAAAGTCTTTTTTAGTAACTTCTTTAGCAATTTTTACAGCATCTTCCAATTCATTTGTAAAATATACATTTTTGCCTGAACCTTCTAGTCCTTCATATATATATTCACCTGTTTTTGGCAAGCATATAATATTTTCAACATTACAATCTTTAAGATATTCTATAAATTCAGCCTGATTAACCCCTCTATCCTTTCCACCTACAATAACTGTATTTACATTTTTTAAAGCTTTAATTGCTTCAATTGTAGATTCTGGAATTGTAGCAATTGAATTATTATAATACTCTACACCATTTATATTAGCTACAAATTCTAATCTATGTTCTAGTGGTTTAAATTCCTTTATTGATTTTACTGCATTTTGAATATCAAGATTTAGTATACAACAGACAGCAAATATAAACATTATATTATTAATGCTATACATTCCCTTTAAATTCATATCTTCATCAATATTCATACATTTT
>Ga0073908_1002505_pt1 | contig 21979 bp, 20 predicted proteins | sample MucameincwithD2O_FD_65484 | JGI IMG/M metagenome (GOLD analysis project Ga0073908, IMG submission 65484) | Mouse cecum microbial communities from Vienna, Austria - Mucus amended microcosms incubated with D2O | ecosystem: Host-associated > Mammals > Digestive system > Large intestine > Cecum...
AGTTCCGCGAAAACTCTGGTGATTTCGTTTGTTGGTATGCAAACCCAAGAAGTAACGATTAAACCTCATGTAAAGGTAATTTTGAAATCCGATTCTGAGCTGCTTGAAGAGGTTGTGGTTACCGGTTACGGTACATTTAAGAAAGCATCATTTACCGGAGCTGCTTCTACCGTAAACACTTCCACCTTGGAAGATGTACCTGTTCTTTCTGTTGCCGACAAACTTTCTGGTAATGTCGCTGGTGTTACTTTTGGCTCAAGTTCAAGTAATCCTGGTTCTGTAAGCAGTATCCGTGTACGTGGTATGGGTTCCATCAATGCCGGAAACAATCCGCTTTATGTTATTGACGGAACACCGGTCACAAGTGGAGACTTATCCGAGTTCACTTATAGTGATGCAGGAACTGATATTTTGTCTTCACTCAATACCAATGACATCGAGTCTATCACAGTTATCAAAGATGCGGCTGCTGCCTCTCTTTACGGCTCGCGTGCTGCCAACGGTGTTGTGGTCATTACGACGAAAAGCGGAAAACAAGGCAAAACAAATGTAAGTTTCCGCTCTGACTGGGGTTTCTCAAACATGGCAATAGATTATCGTCCTATGCTCGACGGTGACTCGCGCCGTGAACTCTTATGGACCGGTCTCAAGAATTATGGGTTATACACCGGAAACATGTCTGACGCAGATGCCGCAACTTTTGCAGACCAAAACATCGAGGATTTTGCTTCAAAACCCTCGACCGGATGGACGGATTGGAAAGACCTGCTTTTCCGTAACGGTTCTCATCAGAACTACCAGCTGAGCGTATCTGGCGGTAACGACCGTACCAAGTTCTACACCTCAGTAGCTTATACCAATCAGGAAGGTATCATTTACAAACAAAGTCTGGAACGTTTCACTGGTAATGCAAACCTCACTCATAAGTTTGGAGACTTTGAAGTTCAGGTTACAAGCCAATTCTCAAAAGTAAGACAAAACAAAACCAATGAAGCTATCTCCTATGATGGACCTGTGGCCAATTACGCATTCTTCCAAAATCCCTCATCAACTCCTTATAATGAAGACGGCACATTAAACAATGGTTGCGGTGTATTTGGAGTCAACCCTCTGTATGAAAGAGAACACAGTTCCGACGTTTATACCCTGATGAAGGCATTCAATACAATCAAGTTGACTTATAATATTTGGGATAAGTTGAATTTAAGTGAAAAGATTGCTTATGATTACGCACAAGGTACCAATGATGTTCTTTGGGATCGACACTCAAACAACGGTGCCCCAGGCGGTGTTATGCAGCGTATTGTCAATCGTAATGACCAGTTGAATACACAAACTCAACTTTCTTACATCAACTCTTTCGGTCTGCATAATATTGATGCCCTGCTTGGTTTTGAAACACAAGATACGGAATATGCTTTCAACTACATGGCAGGCCAAGACTATCCGGGTGATTTGTACGAATTGACAAATGCCGGTTCGACAAGTGCCGAAACCAACAGGCAGAGCTATCGCATGACTTCGTTCCTCGGACGTGCCAATTACAACTATGCAGACAGATATTATCTCGGTTTCAGTTATCGTACCGACGGAAGTTCACGTTTGGCTAGAGAAAACCGGTGGGGAAGTTTCTGGTCAGTTTCCGGAGCATGGAGATTCATAGACGAAAGTTTCCTAAATCCCGTCAAAAGTGTATTGACAGATGGAAAGCTACGTGTGTCATACGGTGTAAACGGAACGCAACCATCAGATTATTATGCTTATATGAATCTCTATAAATATGGAATCATATACAATGGACAGTCAGGAATGTCAATCGTCGGAATTGCAAATCCGGACTTGAAATGGGAAAAGAACAAAACATGGAATATCGGTCTCGACCTTTCATTCATTGACCGTATCTCTGTAACATTCGACTACTATCAACGTAAAACCAGTGACCTTATATACGACCTTCCCGTATCACAAGTTGGCGGATATTATGATAGCAGTTATGGGTATACCACTCCGCAAAACATCGGTTCACTGAAGAACTCCGGTTTTGAGTTGACCATTACATCAACCAATTTCAGAAACAAGGATTTCACGTGGACCACTTCTCTGAACATGGCACATAACAGCAACAAACTGACCCAATTAGATGGCCAGCAGAATGAAATCGTATCAGGACCACTGATTCACCGTGTAGGCGAGCCTTACTATTCATACTACGTTTATGAATACGCCGGAGTCGACGCTGAGACCGGTAAAGAAATGTTCTACCTGAATGACGGAACAGAGAATGCCCGCAAAACAACTACAAATATCTCTGAAGCCAACAAAACTATTGTAGGCAAGCATCAGGCTAGTATAGAAGGCGGTCTTACCAACAACCTCAAATGGAAGTTTATAGACTTAGGCTTCACTTTCACTTATTCATTGGGTGGTGATGCTTTTGACTACTCCACTTGGCAGCACTCCAATGGCGGTTCATATTTATATGGTGGTGCCGTACCAACATACTATGACATCTCAAAGATGTGGACCGGACCGGGCGATACAAATGCCACATTGCCTAAATTTGAATATGGAAGCGCAGCTTCACTGTCTTCACGCTGGCTGATGCCTACTGATTATCTACGTCTGAAGAACCTCACATTAGGTGTAAGCATTCCGCAAAACTACATCAGCAAGCTTGGACTTAGCAAGGCCAGAATCTACTTCTCTGGTTCCAACCTGCTTACATGGAAGTCCAAAGACCTATTTGTAGATCCGGAAATGCGTGTAGACGGACTATGCACTTTTGAGACTCCGGCATTGAGAACATATACATTCGGAATAGAATTGAATTTCTAACTAATAAAGATACGAAAATGAAAATATTAAAGACATTATACACAGCAACGCTTTGCGCAGCTATGGCAGTCAGCACTTCATCATGCCTCAACAGTTGGCTGGATCAGTCACCCGCAGACGGAATAGATGCTGAAACCGCAATCAAGAACAGCGATGATCTGGCCAATGTGCGGACGGGACTTTATGCTGCCGTTAAAGGTAACAGTAGCCTGATTAATTATTATGGACGCCTCATGTTCGTATACGGTGACATGAGAGGGGAAGATATCCAATATGAATATAACGGTGGAAGTGGAAGAGCAAACTTCTACTACTATATGGAATATACAACTGCCGACAATTTCACCACCTCAACAGCTGTATGGCAGATGCCTTATGTAGTCATTGCACGCGCCAACCGTCTGATTCAAGCAGCAGAAAGTGGCAACCTGACCGATGCGGCAGAGGCAAAAGCCACTATTGACCAATATGATGCAGAAGCAAAAGTTCTGCGTGCCATGGCACTGTTTGACCTTACACGCATTTACGGTAAACCTTATACGGTAGATCAAGGTAGCTCACTCGGTGTGCCCATCGCTACCTCCCCACTGGAATCGACAGAAAAGCCAAGCCGCAGCACAGTAGCTCAATGTTATGAGGCTATTGAGAAGGATTTGACAGATGCAATCAATTCAAATGCACTGCCCAAAACCAATGAAGTGGGCTATGTCAACCTTTGGGCTGCCAAAGCCTTGCAGGTACGTGTATATATGACAAAAGGCGAATGGAGCAAGGCTTTATCCGTAGCTGAAGACATCATATCAAACTCGTCTTACAAACTTTGGGAACCGTCCGAATATGTTGCTGCATGGAGCAAAAGTGATGCCAATCATTCAAAAGAAATCATGTTCGAGATTTCCATCAACAACAATACTGACTGGACAGACCGTGAAGGTATTGCCTACTTATATGCAGACAAGGCTGGCGCTTCTCCCGGATATGGAGATGTAATTGTCACAAAAGACTTCTCTGACATGCTTACATCCGACCCGGCAGACATCCGTAACGACATATTACTGGCAGCGGCAGCAGGAGGATTTGACAAACGCAAAGTTTACATCAACAAAATGCCTGCTGTAAACGGAGATGTACGTTACTCCAATGTCCCGTTGCTGCGCTTGTCAGAAGTTTACTTGTCAGCAGCAGAAGCAGCTTTCCAAGCCGGAAACAAGAACAAGGCTGCCAACCTGCTGAACGATATCATATCCAACCGCACAACGGATGAAAGCAAACAAGTAACCAGCGGAAACATCACATTAGACCGCATCTACATTGAGCGCCGCAAGGAACTTGTAGGTGAAGGACAGCGCTACTTCGATGTTATGCGCCGAGGTGAAACCGTTACACGCTACACGGACGTTAATGACAGAGGATGGCATGACGTATTGAGCGAAGAAGCACGTACATTCAACCGCGACTCCAAGAAAGCGCTCCCGTTAATTCCCGTTGGTGAAATCAATGCCAATCCGAACATAGAACAAAATCCAGGCTATTAATCAATAGTAGCCTAAAGAACTTGGGAATTCTCCCAATGTGTTTTTATAAATAAAGTGTTTAGAGGAGGTGTGCCAGTGATGGTATGCCTCCTTCTTTCAATATATCCACCAATATCGGTTTCACTCCGCTGACAAAACACTCAACGGCAATAACCATCAGAATAAGTCCCATCAGACGCATCATCACATTGTTTCCCGTCTCACCCAGGATTGTGACCAACCGCGTGGAAGCACGCAATATAAAAAAGGTAATCAGATAAATAAAGGCAATCATTCCTATAAGAACTCCTTTCATCTGAATGGTATGGGCATCCTGCATCAGTACAATGGCATTGGCTATAGCACCGGGACCACAAAGCATCGGAATTCCAAGAGGAGTAATGGAAATATCATCGGCATAAGTCTTGATTTCCTCATCTTTCAGTTTCATTGGGGTATAACGGGCTTGCAGCATATCGAAGCCAATCTTAAAGATAATAACTCCACCGGCAATACGGAAACCATTGGTAGAGATACCGAAGAACTTAAAGAGAAACTGCCCTGCAAACGTAAAAACCATAATCGTAATAAAGGCAACCAGAGTGGCGCGCGATACTACCGACTGCCGTTCACGGTCTGTCATTCCATGCGTCATGGTCAAAAACACCGGCATGGTGCCGAGAGGATTTGTCAACGTAAAGAAGGAGGTAAAACAAAGTAGAGTGAAAGGTAAGATTGTGTCCATAGCTGTATAATATACGTTTCTGCAGACAAAAGTACAACTAAAAATTTCAATGTCACAGAATCTGCATCAATTCTTTCAGATTACTGATATGATAAGTCGGCAAAAAAGGCAGTTCTTCCTTTCCGGTTACATTATAAAACACTTGGTGCATACCCACTCCTTTGGCTCCTGCCACATCATTCTCCCAACTATCGCCTATCATCAAAGAATCATGTACCTCAGATTGCGTGGCAGAAAGGGCAAAATGAAAAATTTCGGGCCAGGGCTTCAAGATACCGATGTCATCAGAGAGAACAATCTTCTTAAAAAAGTGGTCAATGCCTGCCGAACGCATCTTATGACATTGCAGCTCCTGGAAGCCGTTGGAAAGGATATAGAGGTTATATTTCCCTGCCAAATATTCCAGTACCTCATACGCATGCGGCATCAGCCGACTTTTTGTGGGAATTACCGAAAAGAAATCATCAGAAAAAGCCTCGGCCAAAGCAACATCCCCCGCCCCTACTGCCTCCAGAGGATATAGAAAACGCTGGCGGTTCAACTCTTCCTTACTGACCTGGCCTCTGCCGTATTCTTCCCACAGCTCTACATTACGATGCTGATAAAGAGTATAGAAATGCTGGAAAGAGCGGAAGAAACGGTCATAATCATACTTATGATACATCTCTTCAAATGTATCGCGTGCATTAAGGGAAAATGCCCAAAGCGTGTCGTCCAGGTCAAAAAACAGGTTCTTATATTGGGATGCCATAATTTAAAGGAGAGGGATATATAGAAATAGACGCAGATTATCAATTCCAATAACCTGCGTCCGTTCTGTATCAGTCTATAACAGTGCTATTTTACTTGGATTACCAGATACTTGGACACACTCCAGAAGTCTTTCGGATTTGTAATCTTCAAAGTCAGCTGTCCTTTATCATCTTTCTCCAACACATAAGAGCCAGCAGGATGAGTAGTCAAGATATCAGCATCTTTAGAGTATAGTTTAATCTCTTTTGTCGTACGGATATCCACTTGTGTAAAGTAATCCTTATTGATATCAGAATCCTTCAGCACCTGACCTTTTTTGAAAAGTCCGGTGTTTGTCAATATCTTCTGATTTTTCAACTCCTTCTTTGTACCAAACACAAACCAAGCTGTATTAAGTGCCTTATCTTGCTCGGCAACGGTTTGAGCCTTCGCCTCATTTTCGGCAGTCAATTCCTCCTTCTCAGTAGACAAACCGGTCACAGCAGCATCCAGTTCCTGAATACGGATATTCTTGGAAGCCAGTTCAGCCTGCAATTCCTCAATACGCTGGGTCTTTGCCACCAACTCCTGAGTCAGAGATTCTACGGCTCTCTTTAACTGGGCAGAGTTATTCTTACTGTTCTTCAACATGGACTGCAGTTTGGCAATCTGCTCCTTATTCTCTTCCATCTGTTTACGGATAAACTCAATGTCTGACGCAATCTGCTGCTTGGCATTCAAAGAGCCTTCTGCCACGGCGCCACGTTGCAAATCTACACGGCTCTCCGCTGCATTAATCTGGCGGAATCCTTCTGAAATATCATTGAAAGTGCCCATCATCTCGTCCAATTCAGCATTACGCTGAGTCAGTTCCATCAATAAAGAATCATTTTCAGCTTTCAACTGATTCTTATTGCCACCAGAGAAGCTGTCACACGAAGCCATTACAGCCGCGCATACAATTAAAACTGCTAACTTTTTCATACGCTTTCGTTTTACGTTTGGTTAATGAAGTTATTTAATCGTCTATTCCTGCTACTACAATCACAATTTCACCACGCGGTTCGTTCGCTGTGAAATGTTCTATTAATTCTGTAAGCGTTCCACGCACCGTTTCTTCGTGCACCTTTGAAATTTCCCGCGAAACAGATGCCTGACGTTCGGCACCGAAATGTTCGGTAAACTGCGTCAAAGCTTTTACCAATCTGTGGGGAGACTCATAGAACACCATGGTACGACGCTCCTCGGCCAATGCCTTCAGGCGGGTCATCCTTCCTTTCTTCTGTGGAAGGAAACCTTCAAAACAGAACTTCTCATTCGGCAATCCGGAAGCCACCAATGCCGGCACAAAAGCTGTCGCTCCCGGCAGGCATTGCACTTCGATACCATTACGCACACACTCTCTGACCACCAGAAAGCCTGGGTCGGATATACCCGGCGTACCTGCATCCGAAATCAAAGCTACAGTTTCTCCCCCCTTTATTCTATTAACAACACTTTCAACCGTTTTATGTTCATTAAATTTATGGTGAGATTGCATCACATTCTTTATTTCAAAGTGTTTCAGCAATATGCCGGAGGTACGTGTATCCTCGGCAAGTATCAAATCCACTTCCTTCAGAATCCGGATAGCACGGAATGTCATGTCTTCCAAATTTCCTACCGGAGTAGGCACTACATAAAGTTTTCCCATACTTATCGGTTGTTTAGCTGAAATATTTTTTGAGGAGTTCCATAAAATCGACGGCGGCTTCATTTTCTTCATCCGGGTGCACTTCCGAAGCAAAAATATCCATAGCCTTGTCCAAAGAAGGAGCCTCACCCAAACGGCGTACCACTTCATTCATCCGTGCAGTATCGCCTGCGAACAGTTCGCGGACAAAACGGAACGAATCGTTCAGGCTGATAGCATGCCGCAAGTCCTTGGAAGGCTTGATGCGTTCCGCCAAAATAGGAGACACCGAAGTTGCAACAGTCTGGAGCGCTTCAGCCGTATGAACTGTTGCCGGTTCCTCACATACCATCTTCATTGTATCAGGGACTACCGGTTCAACCGGAGAAGCCGATTCGGCCAAAGGAGTAGTAACAGCAGGGAGTTCCTCTAAGGGCGGCACAACAACCGTTGGCGCCTCCTCAAGCAGTTCTTGCAACGCCTCCAAGCGTGCCTTCATCTGCTGGATATTCCGTCTTGCCACAATCCTCAATGTCGGATTGGCATCACTTGAAATGGCCTGCATCAAACATTTCAATTCCTGAATATCTAATTCTATGTCGTTTAATAGGGTTTGCATATCCTTTACACAGTCCGTGTTAACGCTACAAATGTAGAAATAAATAATGAAAAAATATCGGAAAGCAAACAAAAGTGTTACTTTTGTGCTTAAATATAACACTTGAAAACATGGTATTATTTTCAGAAGATCATATACAGGAAACCAAACGCAGGGGAAGAATTGAGGTCATTTGCGGTTCCATGTTCTCCGGCAAAACCGAAGAGCTGATAAGGAGACTGAAACGGGCAAAATTTGCCAAACAACGCGTAGAGATATTCAAGCCTGCCATAGACACCCGTTATTCCGAAGCTGATGTCGTATCGCATGACAGTCATTCCATAGCCTCCACTCCCATCGACTCGTCTGCCAGCATTCTGCTCTTCACTTCAGAGATAGATGTAGTGGGCATTGACGAAGCCCAGTTCTTTGACAGCGGTCTGATTGATGTATGCAACCAGCTTGCCAACAATGGTATACGCGTCATTATAGCCGGACTGGACATGGACTTCCGCGGTATTCCATTCGGACCTATGCCGGGACTGTGTGCCATTGCAGACGAAGTTTCCAAAGTACATGCCATCTGTGTGAAATGCGGTCAACTCGCCTCGTTCTCCCACCGTACCGTCAAGAACGACAAACAAGTACTGCTGGGAGAAACCGAAGAGTATGAACCCCTATGCCGGGAGTGCTATCAGCAAGCCATCCAAGCCGACCAAAAGGAAAACGGTCATTAACGAATACAAAAAAAACGGAGCATTATGGAACGCAAAAAGATTACATTCGACAGTTTTATTCGCGGTGTCATACTCGGTGTCGTCATTATCGGCATCCTTATGCTCTTCAAGCGTCTAAGCGGCGTATTGCTGCCATTCTTCATCGCATGGCTCATTTCCTATCTGATATACCCCTTGGTCACCTTTTTCCAATACGGATTAAGGCTCAAGAACCGGGTCATATCCATCTTCTGCGCCTTGTTCAGTATTCTGATTGTAGGAGGAACCGCATTCTATCTGCTTGTGCCTCCCATGATGAACGAATTCGTCAGGGTAAAAGATTTGGTAATAGACTACTTTTCCAACGGAACCCACGACGGCAATGTGCCCAGAACACTCTCCGAATTCCTTCGTGAGAACATAGACACCCAGTTCGTCACCCAATTGTTCAAGGAAGAGAATATGCTGAACGCCATCAAGGAAACCGTTCCCCGGCTCTGGTCCTTGCTGTCAGAATCCGTCAATCTACTGTTCAGCTTCTTTACTTTCTTTCTCATTCTTCTCTATATAATCTTCATATTACTGGATTACGAAAGCATTGCCGAAGGATGGACCCACCTGGTACCGCAAAAATACCGGCCTTTCGTAGTCAGTGTGATGAACGATGTAAAAGACGGCATGAACAGATACTTCCGCGGACAAGCGTTCGTGGCATTGTGTGTCGGTATTCTGTTCAGTATAGGTTTTCTGATTATTGATTTCCCACTGGCCATTGGGCTCGGCCTGTTCATCGGTGCTTTAAACTTAGTACCTTATTTGCAAATTATCGGCTTTATACCTACCATCGTGCTGGCCATACTGAAAGCAGCGGATACGGGAGGAAACTTCTGGATTATCATCGCATCGGCCCTTGCGGTATTCATAATAGTACAAGTCATTCAAGACGGATTCATCGTACCGCGTGTCATGGGGAAGATTACGGGCCTGAACCCTGCCATCATCCTACTTTCTTTATCAATCTGGAGTTCATTGATGGGAATGCTGGGCATGATTATAGCACTCCCACTTACCACCCTTATGCTCTCCTACTATCAACGTTTCATCATAAACAGAGAAAAAATTCGCAAGTTTGAACAAACTGATAATCAACAAGAAAAATAAAAATAAAAGTCGTCATCAAAACTTTTTTCTTTAATACATTTGTTTCTTTAAACAAAAGTAGCTATCTTTGCACCCGCTTAACAGCAATAAGGTCTGAATCGCTAGCTCAGCAGGTAGAGCACAACACTTTTAATGTTGGGGTCTTGGGTTCGAGCCCCAAGCGGTTCACCAAAAAAAGCAATTATCTGAAATAGATAATTGCTTTTTTCTTTTAAAGGTATCTGCTACGTAATGAGTTGGTTGGAAAGTTTATAATCATACCGATGCTTCAAAGCACAATACAGAATCACAATGAAAATGGGGTCAGCTGCAAAATCCGGTTGAATTTATCAGGCTTTCATTACTCAAACATAGGCTTTTAACACACTGATTAAATAATAGTTAGATATGCGCACTATTGTATATCTTCTCATTTTGCGATGACCCCGTAGTAAACCATGTTATCAATACGCTTCTGATAAATCTGGTTATTCTGCAGCAGATACCCCAAGGCCAAACACAAATCCACATCCCTGAACTTCGTCAGTTTCTGTAATTCAAAGATTGTACACCTCTTAAGATTGCACAGAATGGAATATACCATTTTCATATTATTAGTCGCCTTCTCAATATTCTTCATATTATTATCTTATTATTAGTTCCTTTCTTAAAATGATATCCTATATTATCTACTCAAAGATAAGACAAAGACAGAGCAATGACAAACATTGCCCATTCTTTTCATTTCAGATAACATTCTTTGAACTACGTATACCTAAAATCTGCAAAAAATATAGAACTTTATAAATATCAGCACCTTATAGAAAGGAATATTCACATTATACTATATCCGGAAACGATTATGCTGGTATCATCAAGGTACTATTATATAATAGCTCTTCATTTCGTCCACTTTTCTGTCTTTGAACCACACCTTAACAGCCGACCACCCCGCAGGAGTATAAGCACGGAATGTAGCAAGACTGGTTCATTACGCACTTCAGCAAAAGTCCTACTGATTCCAATTATGTATTATTGAAATTCAAAGGACTGATGCCACCATTTGGATTCACAGACAATTTGTACGCAAAAATCCTTAAGAAGAGCATTCGATTACTCATCTGATGTCTTACACGGAGGAGATGAAAACTATAACCCCTTCGTTATCACTGGCAATCCGAAACCTCCTTTCTGCAAAGTCAGGACTTTCGGTTTGCCTTTTCGTGCTTTATTGTATGTGGCTGTGGAAACATGCAAAGTCTCTATCGCTCCATTCTCGAAAGCTACCTTTAAGAAATATTCTTTACGCACCCCAGCCGACACATAACGGTGCCTGCCTACTTTACGTTTCTTTTCCTGTTCTTTTATCAGCTTTTCAAGTACGGTAACCGTCACCTCTTGAGTAGAAGCAGGAGCCGCCATCTGATAATTCCCCATAAGAAAAAGCGAATACCCGATGAGGCCCACACAAACCACATGACACAACATATTCATGCCCATGCCCTCCACTGTCGTCAACCATACCCATTTCTTAGATAGAGGAAGTGTAACGACTGCTACTACAATCCCCACCCCTACAGGTATCCATAAGGCAGCCAAAGTTTTCTCATAGATATAACATCCAAGACCAGTCAATACAATAACCAGTATCAGCATCAAACAGCGGAGTATTTTTACAAGCAGTGCTTTCATTATCCCATCTATATTTTTTGCAAAAATACAAAGAAATTTTGTTCAAACGAAGACCGGGAATGTGTCAAAACACCAAAAATATGAAAATCACCCCTGTCACAGATATCTGTAGCAAGGGTGATTTTGTTAAAAAGAGGGTTTTGACACACCCTCAGCACATGATACACCTGCACTAACAAAAACAAGGACTTGCCCGTTAATCACACCTTCGGACAGTCCGTATTTCCAGGCTCCAGTTCATGCAAAATCCAAAATACGTAACATTTAATCCCATGGTTTTCAACATCTTTACACAATGCCGCTAGTATTGATGCGGAATATGTGTGTAGTGCATTTCTCCGGAAATAACCCAGACAGCCTCTTCGTCATAAACAAATTGTCCATCTTTGATTTCAATACGGTATTTGTTGCCGGATTGTGCAATAAAGATGAAAAACATGCTAAGCAACAAGAATAAAAATGCGTATTTCTTCATAACTTGTTTGAATTGGATGAAAATAAAAGTCGGCATATACCAACGGCTTGTCTATTTCGAATAGCGAATCATTATTTGAATAAAAATTCACTTTGGTTTCTTTTTACTTGTTAAGAAAAGCGTTCAGTCTTTTAATATCCTCACCCAAAGTGGCGGCATTAATCTTTTTGTAAGCAAAAGGCTTTAACAACTTTTCAATGCTCTTGGCATAACGGGGATTTTGCTTCAGCACTTGTATCTTCTCAAACATCTGTATCCCCTCCACCATTTTTTCGAAACGAACAGACGATTGGTTGTCAGGATACACGATGTAGGTATCGCCTGCCGCCCATGTGTGAAAACGAGTATCGACTTCTGGTGATTCCACCCAGCTGTTGTATGCCCAGCGGAGGTAGCCGTCCAGTCCACGTTCGGCGGCTATCGGACCATAAGCGGATGCCTCTACCGGTTGTGAGAAAGTAAAGGTATTAGGCCATGATTCCGTGCAACAGGTGTAAAAAGTCGTTATCTTTCCTTGTTGGCGACGCGCGTCCACCACTCCGTCGGGATATTGGGTGTCGTAGGCAATGCAGAGGTCGAACAGTTCTCCTTCAAGTTCAGCGTGATAGTTTCCGGCAAGTGATATTTTGTAGTTCGGATCAGCCTTACGGATGACTCTCAAAGCTGCCTCCATACTCTCTTTGGGACGTTCGTCCATAGCAATGATAGTATGTCCGAACCAGCCTTTCGCTTTCAGATGAGTTGCAAAAGCTGACAATTTGTTCACCCAATAGTCATCGAACTCGGGCTTGTTGACATTCATCTTCTTGTCTACTATGGAGTTGGTTGCCTGGTCGTAATAGCGGAAAGAGAGTTTCCAGGGAATGACGGAATAACAGTAGATGTAAGGACCTACGCCACACTGTTGCATGAATTCCACCCAACGGTCGAATACCGTGAAGTCGTACATCCACGTACCGTCTGCCTTCTTTATTTCGGTAATCATGTTCTCAAAATAGTCGTAAGTCTGTCCGTTCCATGGTTTATGGGTAATGGAAGCGGTGATGCCGCGCTGACCAGCACGTGCCAGCCGTTGCATAAGCGGGCGCATGGCTTCGAAGTGTTCTCGGCTCCACAAAGGCACGTTTGCCACACGCGCCACCGCAAAAGGATTTTGCCACAAATCCAGATGGAATTCACACTCTTCAGGCAGTGCCATTGTGCGGTCAATCACCCGGATTGTAAACGGCAGCACGCCGCATTCCTTGCCTTCGCATTCCACTCTTATCCGACCTTTGTAAATACCGGAAACTGCATCACGTGGCACGTCAAAAGTTATCCACGCCGGACGTACGGTACGCGCTTCATAGCGCAACGTGCGTATAGGCTCTATGCGGTCGGCAACGAGGGCAGAATCAAACAAAGTCTTGTCCGGACGATAACCGCAACCGCCGCCATTCTTGTTCAGTTCGTCGGTCATCACATAACGCAAAAATCCGGTGGTTTGTTCATCCGTCCAGCGACATCCTTCCTGCTCTTCCACTTCAAAACGCAGGTTGCCTTCTTCTTCTCCTGACCATACCAGGAACTTGGCATGCAGGCGTTCGCCACGCCAGGCGGTCAGGATCAGGTGCTTTGAGAGTTTACTGCTTATGGGACAAATGAATTTGTCGGTTTGCAGATTGGTGTCTCCCCAGGCGGCCTGTAGGTTCTTAGAGGTTTTGTTCCATGCCGGGTCATTGGCATGAGGAACACTTGGTTCGGTCACATCCTGTGCCATTACATTACCTGCCAAAAGCGAAAGGAAGAGGCAGGTACAAAAAGAAAGAAAATGCTTTTTCATTGGATATAATTATTTTTAAAGTAAATATTGCATGTCGGGTAAACGGCAGGTCAGTCGCCTATCCGTTTCAGTTGGAAGCAGTCTATATCCGGTGCCCAGCAATAAGGGCTACCCATGCGCACTGTGTTATACCCCGCTTTTAAGTGTACAGGCACCGTAATCGAAGCCACAGAACCTCCTTCCGCCGTCTCACGTAGGCGGTCTATCCGAATAGGTTCTCCATTATTCACCTCAATGAGCAGCCGGCGATACTTGCCGGGAATATAATCCACCGTCAGTTCGTACCATCCGCCTCGCTCACTATATACCTTGTTCCATTCGGCATAGTTCTCGCAGCTGCCTCCTACATAAGCAATCTTCATGCCGCCCGAGGCTTCGGGCATGGGTACATATGCCACCGTCTTGGACGATTTGCCCAAATCATTGAAGCAAGGCAGATAAGCCCATTCGGCTTCGTAAAGCGAAGGCTCTATTCTCCTTTCACCCTCCAGGCGCAGCATCAGTACACCGTGGGGAGGCACCTCTTTGCAAAGCACCCCTTGTATGGACGGCAATTGCCTCTGCCGCACCACGTCGCGCACCTTGACCGTGCCTGCCAGTTCAAGCGCTTCCAAAGGAACATGAAAACCGCATACCGTGTCCGAAGGGTTGTATAAGGCCACGGCACGTATCCGTCCACGTAATTGTTCCACGTCCTTCACCAGCACATATCCCTCGCCCTGGCGCAAGGCCACGTATGCCTGCAAACCCAGCCGATCTTGGTTCAGAGCTATAAGTTCTTTGTTCTTCAACAACCGGAGTGAAGCTTCGGAAATGGTGGTGAGGTCGCAGCCTATCAGCAGTGGCGAACTCATGATGCACCACATCCCGAAATGCGTCTCTTCTTCTACGGGAGTCAGCCCCCGTCCTATCTCAAGCATGTCCATATCATTGTAGTGCCCGCCACCGGCGTATGCCGACAGATAGAGGTTCTTCCGGATGATGGATTTTACTGATGCCCACTCCGGCCGGATGTCAGGACTGATGCGCCATGAACATGCCAACCGTGCCGCCCACGTACCCGGAAAGGCCCAACGGCAGATATTGACCGAGACGGGACGTTCCGTCACTTCGCGGATAGCACGGCATATCCCAGAATAGCGTCGTTCTTCTTCCAAATCCAGTTCCTGGCCCGCACCGCAATAGTCTATCTTGATGAAATCGAATCCCCAGTCATTAAAATAAAGCCGGGCATCCTGCAGCTCATGTCCATAAAGCCCGGAGCCCACGCCGTGGGTATCGTTATCCCAAATGGAACCACAGGTATTGCTGCCCGCATCCGAATAGATGCCTGCTTTCAACCCGAGCGAATGGATATGCTCTGCCACGCCTTTCAGCCCATGCGGAAAGCGCACGGGATGGGTAACCATCTGTCCGGTGGAATCGCGGTGACCGAAAAAGCCGTCGTCTATATTGATATAAGTATAGCCGGCTTCCTTCAATCCGGTCTGTACCAAGGCATCTGCCTGTTTTTTTATCAACTCGTCACTGATATTCACCCGATAGGTGTTCCAGGAACTCCACCCCATCAGGGGACGAATCACTTCACCGCCTGTCGGCTGTGCGAGGGAGAAAGCAGGGAAATATCCCAGTAAAAGAAAGAGTAACGCAAATTTCATGATATTATTTATTTTCCACACTCACTTCCGTCAGTACATTGATGCCGTAGCGGCCTCCTTCAGCCACAGTCCACGTCGTATTCCCGTTAGCACAACGGATGGCATAACGGGCAGAACACAGCGATATATGTACTGTTATATATCCTTTTTATTGTCATAATCATTTTTCAGGTTTTAGATACCATATCCTGCAATGAATTTCCAAAGATAAGAGAAAAAATGTTGTAAGAAAAATCAGATACGGTTTATTTGTGTATTTATGAATATAGATGAAGTCCGGTATGTATCACACACGCCGGACTCCTACTAAGAAAAATACAAATATGATAATTATTTGTTTTTAGAATTTACATCATCAGAATCCTGGGTTCTGCACAATCTTACCTTGTCCGTCGCGGATGGTAGCCACCGGAATGGGCAGAAGCTCATATACGTACTTGCCACCTTCCATACGCTTCACGTTTTCGGTAGAATGACCTGCATATTCATTCTTCTTGATTGCCATCTCCACATAGCGACCATGACGGATAAGATCCTGACGGCGTACACCTTCCATGTAGAACTCATGTCCGCGCTCTTCGAGCAGCTTGTCGAGGTACTTGTCTACCGTGCCGATTTCATCGTCGGTAAAAGCAGGCAACTTGCCATGCTTGGTACGGATTTCGTTCAGATATTCCTTGGCCATGGCATTCACGCTGTTGCTGTTGCGCACCACTGCCTCGGCATAAAGGGTCTTAACATCCGAGAAGCGGAATACCACTACGTCACACATGCCTTTGTCACCAATCATGCCGTCGATGGTGTATTTGCCCGGAACCGCACCTACTCTCAACGAACCGTCGGTCTTATCCAGTTCTTCGCTGTGTTGCTTGCCGTTCGTATCGGTATATTCACCGTAGATGCGTGTCAGACGGTAGTCACCCTTTTCAAAAGTGTGATAGTAAGACCATGCCATGCGGTATCCAGGTAGAAGGAAAATTATCCGGGCTAATTTTGTCATACACTTCACTCTCAAACGCACAGCTCGAAGCTGCCAGCAGGATGGACCCCATCAACAGTTCTGTTATCTTGTTCATAATCGATTAATCTTTTAATTTTTTTCTTTGTTTTACTTATTCGCTCTTCTGCCTTTCTTTTAGAACGTGATGTTCAGACCAAGGCTGTAAGAGGTCACGTTAGGATAAGAGTAAGTACCCGTATCGGTTTCGGGGTCAAGACCTGTCCAGTTGGTGATAACAAACGGATTGTTGACATCAGCATACACACGCAGGTTGGAGATGCCCCAGTTCTCCTTCACCGGAACGTTGTAACCCAGAGTAATGTTTCCACAACGGATGAAGTAGAGCGACTTCAAGTAATAGTCACCGTTTCCGCGGCTACCTGCCAAGATGCCGGGGTTCTTGGAACCTTGATTCTCGCTGCTGAACGAGTCGAACACATAACGAGAGAGATTCTGTGAGTTCTGGTTGGTGTCAATCCAGTCTTCCCAATAACTGGAAGTCACTTTGCGGCCTGCTTCACCATAGAAATATACATTGAGATCGAAACGTTTGTAGCGCAGGGCGTTGTTGAAACCGTAGATAATCTTGGGAGCGTTGTTTCCGAAAGAAGAGTTTTGAACAACTGTTCCACCGCTATTATCCGCTGCTTTGCGCATACGCCCGCCGCTTTGTAGGCATGGACGATGCCGAGGAGGTGGTACAAGATGTGTTTGCCTGCTTTTGGGAGAAGCGTGAGTCATTGCTCATCAACTCGTCGCTTAATGCGTACCTTTTCCGCATGGTGTACCACCGCGTGCTGAACAAGCTTGCCAAGGACGATGCCATGCACCGCGCCGACGAACGTTTCTGCCAAGACATGAACGACCTGCTTTACGATGAAGAACCTTTCAGCCTTGAAGAATTGCAGCAACGCATCGAGGCTGCTTTGGCATCCCTGCCGGAAACTTATCGCGAAGCATTCATGCTCTACCGCATGCAGGGCTTGGAGTGCAAGGAGATGGCGGCACAGCTGGGGGTGTCCGACAAGCTGGTGTACTACCGCGTGCAGCAAGCCGTGAAGTTATTGGAGCAGAGCCTGAAAGATTACTTGCCGCTGGCATTGTTGATGCTTTCGATGAATGCAAACCATAGCCATTCTCTGTGACAGAAGGGGATTGATGCGACACTATACATTATATATAATGGTGCTTTGATACTGCAGTTTTTTTTCTATTTTCCAGTCACAGGTAATGCATTTTTCGCTGTTCCGATTCGCTTAGAGCCTTCAATTTGTTGTGATTTTGCACCACCACAAAGCATAAATATAACTATTTGATTATCAGCACATATAAATAGAGCCTATTTCAGTCGTATACTGAACGCAATTCAGTCGTATATTGAAATACATTCAGTATACGACTGAATTACCTTCAGTATACGGATAAAAGGTCACCCTATTGGTTTTGTAAACAATGCAGACTGTCGAAAAAGCCATAAGAAAAAAAGATTCCCGATTTCATTGGCTATGTAATCAACGCTATTAATAAGAAGACCTTAGAAACAAACGCCAAGAAGGTTAGAAAACAAAAAGGCCTAAATAAAAACAAGAAATAATAGGCAACTTATTATAAAATAAGTTATATTTGCTACATAACTTCTAATACACCATTTTATGAAAACTACAAATTTCTTGTGCTATGTGTTATTAACACTTATGGTAAGCTTTTGCACCTCGTGTTCTGATGACGAAAATTCTTATGATGAAACATTAGTTATTGCATCAGAAGTCATTACCACCAATGAGGGTACAGCTTATTGGGTTAAGAAAAACGGAAAAACAAACTGGGAACTAATGCATACTGGCATTTCAAATTTCAATCATGAAACAGGATATGAATATATAGTAAGAGTAATGGTTTACAAAAACAAGAATGCTGGCCCAGACCAATCATCACACAGCTACCATCTCTTACGTATTATTTCAAAAGAAAAGAAAAATTCGGAAGTGCCTCTTTTCACAACGGATGTCAGCTTTTTCAATCAATAGTGAGCAAACTATGAAACCAGAAACGGTTTATATTTTGGAGCGCAACGCAGTTATCTATCTTCAGGAGATATAAAAGGCGTAAAATCTGCATATAGCCCTCCTTTACACAAAAATAACATTGAACATCAACCAATTAGAGTCATATGGAAACAAAAACCGTCTGACTCATTACAAGCCAGACGGTGAATTAAACTGATTCCTATAATTTAGATTCTTATTTTTCTCAATTTCATAATTCAAATGTTTCCAGCAGTTACTTTACGGTTCCAAAGAGGGAAGCGTAATTCTAAACAGTTCGCTAGGACGATGTTCCCTATAGATAACCTCTTTCATCTGTTTAACAATTTCAGGATAATCGGCAGACACATCATGGTCTTCATGAAGGTCAGTCACCAAATTATATAAGTATGGAACACCTTTCTTTACAAGCATTTTCCAATCGTCCATACGCACACCTATTTGATCTGTTTCATGAAATTCCCAATAAAGAAAGTCATGCTTTTGCTGTTTTTCATCATTGCCCAACATGGTAGGAGCAAAAGAAATCCCATCAAAGCAGTCTCCCTCAGTCTGCTTATTCAGGTATTTTTTAGGGAAACGTTTGTCTCCTATCAATTCACAGAAGGTTGGCATTACATCATAAAATACCAACTGATGGTTGTTTACTGTGCCCGCAGGTACATGCCCCGGCCAGCGTACAATAAATGGTACCCGAATACCTCCTTCGTGACATTGTCGCTTTAACCCACGCAATTTGCCGTCACGTCCGAAAAAAGCAGGATCCGCCCCCCCTTCTTCATGAGGACCATTATCACTGCTAAATATAACAATGGTATTTTCATCCAGTCCCTTCTCTTTCAGTTTGGTCAGGATCTCACCCACATATTTATCCAACCGAGTAATCATACCCGCAAATTCAGCATGGGTATATACCGCAGGGTTATAACGCGATCCCTCATCTCCTCCCCAAGTCTTGTCGGTAAAGAAACGCTGTTTGTACATTCTCAAGATGGAATCATTGGGCTGTGCCAATTCCGCATGAGGTAGTGTATAGGTCAGCAGACCGTAGAAAGGCTGTTCAGGGTTCTGCTGTTCAATCCATTGCAGAGCACGTTGATGAATCAAGTCGGCAGAATATTGCGGTCGTTTCTTATAATCTTCGCCATACATGGGATATTGAATGTTTTCTTCCAAGACCTCTCGCACAACAGCGGTATCTCCCATTGCCTTGCTGTATCTGTTCAAGAAATTAGGATAATAAAGGTGTGCCTGAAATTGACAGATAAAGCCGTAATATTCATCAACACCACGTTTGTCAGGAGTAGAACAGGAGCCTTCATAACCACCTGCCCATTTACCGAACATACCGGTGGTATATCCGTTATTCTTCATGATTTCGGGAAGTATGATATGATCTGGACTGTAAGGTTCTTGCCCTACTACAGAAAAGTCTTTGTTGCTGCCATACATCACGATAGATTGTTCCCGCCAATATTCCTTGTTTCCTCGTACATGTCCGTGTCCAGTATGCTGTCCGGTCATCAGAGATGCCCGTGAAGGTGCACTGACAGGACTTCCAGCGTATGCCTGGGTAAAACGCATACCTTCTTGCGCCATTTGATCCAAACAGGGAGTATCAATATTTTTTTGTCCATAACACCCGAGGTCTCCATATCCCATGTCGTCACACAAGATAAAAAGGATATTGGGTTTGTTCTCTCTATTTCTATCGGCAGCAGATATACCATTGCTGCAAAGTATGCCCAGCAAGGCCGTGCAGCAGAAAAGGGATTGATTGGGCTTCATAATTCAGTATTAAAAGTATTAATAAACATTTTGTATGTAAAGATAATGATAATTGAGTAAAAGTTGAAGATATCTTGAAAAATAAATGGAGTGTCTCTCAACACTCCATTTATAAAGTTTTCAGTCTAAGTCCTATAGTTTTACCATCCCGGATTATTGGGAAGCAAATTAGGATTCAGTGCAATTTCATTGGTCGGAATCTGATACAGATAGTATTTATCCAACCATCCCTTACCTACTTTGGTAGGGTCATTGTACATATATATGTAACCTTCTTTCTGCTCTTTATCAGTAGTTGCCAAACCTGTTTCAAGATTGATGAAGGTTCCTCCTTCGCCAATTTGTTCCTTGGTAGCCCATTGTCCATAAGCCACTTTATTTATAAACCATTCGGCTTTCTTCCAGCGACGTACATCATAGAAACCAAATCCTTCCCCCATCAGTTCAACCATACGTTCACGGCGGATTTCCCACAAAACCGGATTTACATCCGGATCGCGATTCGGGTCAAAACTGTTATTGATAGCATTCACGTCCATATCTGCAATTTTTGCGAATTGCCTTCTCAACTTGTTGATAGTAATGTCGGCTACCTCGTTATTGAACTCACCTTTTTCATATTTAGCTTCCGCATAGTTCAGCAGTACTTCATCAATCTTAAAAATAGGTATGTCGGCCTCTGCCTTGTTCTCCAACGAGCAATCCCAGACGTTATATAATCTCCATACATAGTTTCCGCTCTTAGCCACACAGAACCCTACACCGCCTTGATTGGTAAAGAAATGGGGAACTGCAGGGAGGATGTTTCCCGACCAGTTCATCATAGGAAACACTTTATGCTTACCAGCCTCACCGTTACCGCCACCATAACCAGTATAGGTAGTAACTCCCAAAATATCCATATACTCACGTTTACCGTCTACATACTCCCAACTTTTATTAGCATGATTAACCACTTCATAAGGAGGTGCCACGGTTTCCAGAAGACGACGGTCACGATTACGGAATGTGGAGTACATAGTTTTATCAGTCTTTCCCCATTCGTATTTCTCACTGGTACCAATGGGGTTACCGTCAGAGCACAGGTACATATCAACAATATGCTGAGGCATTTCAATGTTGTGAGTGGAAGTACGCTCTACCAAGTGCATGGCATAGTTGTTCACTTCTGACGGCACATATTCTTTGTAGAGGATAATACCTTTCATACCGGCCAGATTGGAAGTCAGCATTTCTCCCCAATTCTCATGCAAATCGGGATATGCTTGCATCAGCTTTTCTGAATATTTGATACAAGCATCAAAATATTTCTCCTCATCCCCCAAGTTGTGATATCTTCGCCACGTACCTTCAAACAAAGCAAACCGTGAAATCAAAGCCCTCACGACATTGGTATTAATGGTATTGTCGCCATCACCGGCAGATTTAGAGCCTGTTTAAATTTTCCTCAATAATAATCTTATAGCGGCTAATTTGACCATTTCCTCTGCCGAGTCGAATGTTAGTTCATAGTTTCGGCAGAGCCTTCTATTGTAATCCATCCATGA
>Ga0073908_1002515_pt1 | contig 21899 bp, 16 predicted proteins | sample MucameincwithD2O_FD_65484 | JGI IMG/M metagenome (GOLD analysis project Ga0073908, IMG submission 65484) | Mouse cecum microbial communities from Vienna, Austria - Mucus amended microcosms incubated with D2O | ecosystem: Host-associated > Mammals > Digestive system > Large intestine > Cecum...
ACCTGAATTTCCTTTCGGAGTCCGGCCAGCTTGATCTGCACTTCAAATTCGTCCGCCAGACGGCCCGAGGAAAGTTCGCAGTTGGGGCCGCAGCAGACCATGATATATCCGCGATACATTTCTTTCCCCCCCCCTTACTGCTTGGCGCCGATGGTGTACTCGGCGATGGCGTTGCCCCCCAGAAGGTGCTGGTCCACCATCCGCACCGCCTTTTCCGGGGTCATGCGCACGTAGGTGGTCTTGCTCTGACGGGGCAGGGTCACCTCCACCACCGGCTCAAACTGACAGATGCCGATACAGCCGGTCCGGACCAGCAGGACTTCCTTCAGCCCCTGTTTCTCCAGCTCGGCGGCGATGGCGTCGTAGACGCCCTGGGCCCCGGCGGCCACGCCGCAGGTGGCCAGGCCCACCACCACCCGGGCTTTCTTTCCCAGCTCCGGGTCCAGCCGGGGCAGGGTCCGCTCTTTCACTGCCCGCAGCATGTCGAAGTTTTTGATCATTCCCTTTTCATCCATTCTTCCGCCCTCCTGTCACTGGTACTTGTCCAGGATCGCATCTAGCTCGTCCCCGGTGAGGCTTCCGTATACGTCGCTGTTCACCATGATCACCGGGGCCATGCCGCAGCAGCCCAGGCACCGGCAGGCGTCCAGGCTGAACCGCCCGTCCGGAGTGCAGCCGCCCCCCTCAATGCCCAGCTTCTGCTGGAGCAGCTCATAGATGTGCCCGCCGCCCTTCACATAGCAGGCGGTGCCCAGGCAGACGCTGATGTGGTTGCGGCCCTTGGGGGTGAGGCTGAACATGGAGTAGAAGGTGGCGATGCCGTAAATTTCGCTCAGGGGCTTGCCCAGCTCTCCGGCCACGAGGCGCTGGGCCTCCACCGGCAGGAAGCCGTAGACCTCTTGGGCCTTTTGCAGGGCCGGCAGGGCCACACCGGGCTCGTCCCGGTGCTCCGTGAGCCACGACCTCAGCTCCCGGGCTCGGGGGTCCTCCGCCTGACCGCAGGGGCAGGCTTCTTCTTTGCGCACAGTACATTCCTCCCTTTTCTAAAATAAAAAGGGGCCTGTATGCGCGGATAGACCGGATACAGGCCCTCGGGATCGGGATTTAGGCGGCTTTCAGCGCCTCGCGCTTGCCTCGTACCCGCTGGAACAGGACGATAGCGACGAAGAGCGCCAGGCCCACCACGTCGCTGATGGGTTCGCTGCTGATGAGCAGGATGGCGGTGGCGGCGGAGACGACCCGCACCGGAATGGGCACCTTGGCGTACAGGAAGCCCTCGGCGGCCACACTGATGAGGGCCACGCCGATGATGGAGGTGAACAGAATCCACGCGCCGCTGAAGAAGTTGACGCCGTAGAGCAGCAGGCCCTGGTTATAGACGAACATGTAGGGGACGATGAAACCGGCGATGGCCAGCTTGACCGACACCCAGCCCGTCTTCATGGGGTTGCCGCCCGAGATGCCGGCCGCGGCGAAGGAGGCCAGGGCCACGGGAGGCGTCAGGTTGGCGAACATGGCGAAGTAGAAGCAGAACATATGGGCCGCCAGATCGGGCACGCCCAGCTGGATGAGGGCGGGGGCGGCGATGGTGGCGGTAATCAGGTAAGAGGGGATGGAGGGCAGGCCCATACCCAGAATCATGCAGGTGACCATGGTGAACAGCAGGGTGAGGAACAGGCTCAGGGCGGGGATGGTGGGGAAGGCGTTCCTGCCGATGCTGATGATGGCGCTGGCGATGTTCAGGGCGAAGCCGGTCTGGGAGCAGACACCCACGATGATGCCCACGCAGGCACAGCTGATGGCCACAGAGACGGTAGACTTGGCGGCCTGGGCGAAAGCATCGTAGATATCCTTCAGGCTCATGCGGCTGATGGGCCGCAGCTCAGCCACGGCGATGGTGATGATGATGCTCCAGAAAGCGATTTTCAGCACAGTCCAGCCGGAGAGGAACATCATGGATACCAGGAAGATGATGGGGATCAGCAGATGGCCCCGCTCCTTGAGAACGACCCCGACCTTGGGCAGCTGGTCCTTGGGCAGGCCGTACATCTTGTCCTTGTTGGCCCGCAGCTGTACCTGGAACAGGATGCCCGAATAGTAGACGATGGCCGGGATGATGGCGGCGGTGACGATGACGGCGTACTTCACGCCCAAGGTCTCCGCCATGACGAAGGCCGCCGCGCCCATGATGGGCGGCATCAGCTGTCCGCCTACCGAGGCGGTGGCCACCACCGCGCCGGCAAACTCGTCGGAGTACTTGTTCTTCTTCATCAGCGGGATGGTGAAGGAACCGGTGGTAACAACCACGGCCACAGCAGCGCCGTTAATCATCCCCAGCAGACCAGAGGCGATGACGCCAACTTTTGCCGGGCCACCCTTGGTGCCGCCGGCCACGGCGCTGGCCAAGTCGTTGAACAGCCGCCCCATGCCGCACTTGTTCATGACCTCGCCGAAGATGATGAACATGACAATATAGGTGGCCGACACCTTGATGGAGGAGCCGTAGATGCCGTAGATATCAGTCGTAAGGTACTTAATGATGGCTGCCCATGTGTAGCCCCGGTGGCGGAACAGGTCGATAGGCACATAGCGACCGAACATTCCATAGAGCAGGAAGATGATGCACAGGATGGGAAGGGCCGCGCCGCTGATGCGGCGGGTAGCCTCCAGCACCAGAATGACCAGCAGAGTGCCCATGACCAAGTCCACCATATTGGGCTTAAAGCCGGTGGAAATGAAAGCGTCATACCTAAGGAACACATAGATAGGTTCGGCGATGGCAATAGCGGTAAAGATGTAATCGTACCAGGCGATTTTTTTCCGGGACGCCTTCTCCCATGCGGGATAGAGCACAAAGCTGAGGATTAGGATCAGCCCCACATGGATGGCGTGGTGCTTCAGGTTCTGGATAGAGACCATGCCGGACGCGATAACCAGATGATATACGGTGAACAGGAAACAAAACAGAGCCAGTCCCTTGTTCATGGTGGGAGAACCGAATTTCCGGGTTCGGGCGGCTTTTTCATGCTTTTCCAGCATGGCCTCCTGTTTTGCGGCCTCTTCTGCCGACAGTTCCGGTTGGAATAGTTTGGTTTCTTCAGCCAAATTGAAACAGCCTCCTTTGGGTCATGATTTCGCATGTGACAAAGCTGTGGTGGGGTATTTCCGAAAATTCCAGGATTGGCTGCCCGTTGAGCAGCAGTTCCTTCATGTTGATATTCGAGGTGATCCAGTTAAAGCGGGGAAAAACGGAGTTGATCTCGTCCATGTGGACCAGGCCGTCCTCCCCCACATAGGTGGGCACATCCATCTCCGCCGGGATACCGGCCCCGAAGCCGCCCACTTCAATGCGCTTGAGAAGGAAAGAGCCATCCTGCAGAACGGTGTAGTACTCGTTCCAGGGGATATGCTCAAAGGAGTGGGTGAGGGTGACGGTCACTGTGTCACCAGGCAGTACGGTATGGGTGAGGATAACCTCTCCGGTTTTTTGATAGGATACCCGCATCACCAATACCGGGGACAGGGCAGCCTCCAGGCCCTTCTCCGCCGCGCTGGAGCTGGAAAAGGCCATTCTCCTGCCCAAGATTGTGATGAACTCCCTGGGGCTCGTGCTGTTTATGAGCCTGCTGGATCGGTTTAACCGCAGCGTGACCATCGAGCTGGCGGAGCAACAGTATCTGGCACTGCTGATTGCCCACAAGTGCCTCCCGTTCCTCCGGGCCGGCCTGGAAAACCGGGAAGCCATCCAGAGGGCGGCGGACATGGTGCGGGAGATGCTGCCGGAGGATCGTGTGGCAATCACCGACCGGGAGCAGGTGGTGGCGGCCAGCGGCATGGATCTGAGTTCCATTCCCCTCCCGGCCCGCAGAGCCATGGACAGCGGGGAGCTGGTGGTGGAGCGGGACGCCTCCGACCTGTGCGGCCCTCCCCGGCACCGGAACCGGGCCTTCATCGCCGCCCCCCTCACCTGCGGGGAGGAGCGGATCAGAGCGCTGCTGTTCTGCGTCCCCCAGGGACCCAACCTGATCCTGGAGGCCGACTGCCACACGGCGGAGGGCCTGGCCCGGCTGTTTTCCTCCATGCTGGAGGTGGGCGAGCTCCAGCACCAGATTCAGATGCGCCAGCAGGCCGAGCTGCGGGCCCTCCAGTCTCAGATCGACCCGCATTTCCTGTTTAATGCGCTGAGTACCATTTCCGCTCTGTGTACTACTGAACCCTCAAAGGCCAGGGAAACCATCCTCACCCTGGCAGGCTACTTCCGGCAGGCTCTTTCCATCAACGAGCCCTTTGTCTCCCTGGAGCAGGAGCTGTCTAATATCCGCAACTATCTGGCCCTCACCGAGGCTCGATTCCAAGATGCCATCCATGTCACCTGGGACCTGCCCGATGTACTGCCCGTCCTGTATCTGCCCCCTTTGATCCTCCAGCCCATTGTGGAAAACGCCGTGCGCCACGGCGGCACCGCGGTAGACGACCGGCATGTCAATATCTCCATTCAACAGGGGGATGGGCGGGTCGATATCCGCGTCTCAGACCGGGGACACGGCTTCCCGGAGGAAATTTTGAAGCGGCTTCAAGACCCCCGGGACCCGGGCTATACCGGGCTGTTCAATGTGCAAAAGCGGCTGCGGAGTGTCTATGGCAGTCAGTGCGTCTTTACGGTGGACAGTTCCGGGCAGGGTTCTACCGTGGCGGTGTCCATCCCGCTGATCCCGCCGGGAGGACTCAAAGCCAAACAGGAAGGGAGTGCGGCTTATGCGTATCGCGGTCATTGACGATGAAAAACTCACACGGGAGGAGTTGATTCGGCTGATTCGGGAGGACTTTCCCCAGGCCGAGGTCTATGAGGCCGGCAGCGGGGTGCAGGCCATGCAGCTGCTGGAGAAGAAAACCTTTGACTTCCTGTTTATCGACGTCCGCCTGGGAGACATGGAGGGGACGACGGTGGCCTCCCTGGCCCGGCGGCTGATGCCGGAGGCCAAGATCATCTTTGCCACCGCCTACTCCGAGTACGCCGTCACCGCCTTTGAGCTCCAGGCCAACGACTACATCCTTAAGCCCTACGACCCGGCCCGCATCCGACAGATTCTCAGTCAATATGAGCAGTCCCACCCGGAGCGGGGCGACGATTTCCGAATCGCCATCAGCGGCAGCCGGCGGCACACCATCCTGCTCAGCCTGGACGACATCACCTATATCGAGTCCCAGGGCGCCGGAAAGCGGTGTGTGATCCACACTGTCTCCGGCGAGAGTTACGACGACAGCACGTCTCTGGGCGTCTACGAGGAGCGGCTGCGGAACAAGAGGTTTTACCGCATTCACAAGACCTGCCTGGTCCACCTGAAATACGTCCAGGATATCTTCCCCTGGAGCGGCAGCGACTTTGCCCTCCGGGTCCGGGGCTCCAATACGGAGTTACCCATCGGCCGGGACCGGCTCAAGGGCCTGCGGGCGAGCCTGCATATCTAAGCGTATAAAAATTGGCAGCGGGAACTGAACGGTTTGTTCAGCTCCCGCTGTGTTTACAGAGAATTTTCGTTTTTTGCTGATATTGTTTCCGCTTCCACTCTTTTTCCAGGCCGGGTATAGAACCGCTCTGCCAGCGCCCCGGCAGTCATAGCCTGCCGCTCCGGGCCGGAGAGGTCCAGGACCACCCTTCCGCCGCTGAGCATAATGGTCCGGCTGCCCATAGACAGAGCGTAATCCATGTCATGGGTGATCATCAAAGTGGTGATCTTGTCCCTGGCCACGATCTGCCCGGTGATCTCCATCACCTTCTCCGCCGCCCCCGGGTCCAAGGCGGCGGTGTGCTCGTCCAGCAGCAGGAGTTTGGGCCGAGCCACCGTGGCCATCAGCAGGGAGGCCGCCTGCCGCTGTCCTCCGGACAGCAGGCCCATTTTGGTCTTCATCCGGTCCTCCAGCCCCATGCCCAGGGTGGCCAGCAGGTCCCGGAAATAGGCGTTGTCCCGGTGGTTTACCGCGAAGAAGGAGCGGCTGGCCTTCCGTGTATAGGCCAGGGCCAGATTCTCCTCAATGGTCATGCTGGGGGCGGTGCCCCGCAGGGGGTTCTGGTAGAGACAGCCAATGTTCAGCGCCCGCCTGTAGTCCTTCTGCCGAGTGATGTCCTCCTCCCCCAGGAGGATCCTGCCGCTGTCCGGGAGGATCTTGCCCAAAATGGCATTGAACAGGGTGGACTTACCCGAGCCGTTGGAGCCCAGGACAGTGACGAACTGGCCCGCCGGTACCTCCAGGGACAGGCCGTCCAGGGCCAGCTTCTCGTTGACGGTACCCGCCTCGAACCGCTTGGTCAGCTTTTGGACAGAGAGAGGAACGCTGCTCATGCCGCTGCCCCCTTTCCGACCAGCTTCCGCTTGGCCAGGGGTACCGCCAGGGCGCACACCACAATCAGGGTGGACAGCAGCTTCACCGTGTAGCTGGGCATATTGACCTTGTAGGCCGCCTGGATTACCACCCGGTATACCAGAGAGCCTCCCACTGCGGAGATCAGGCCCCCCACCATCCCCCGGTCTCCGAAGAGGACTTGGCCGATAATCACCGAGGCCAGTCCCATCACCAGCATACTGCTTCCACAATTTAGGTCGGCGTACCGCTGCTGCTGGCACAACAGAGCCCCGGACAGGGCCACCAGGCTGTTGGCCAGCATCACCCCGCCGGTGCGGGCCAGGTCGGCGTTGATGGAGGAGGCCCGAACCATCTCCTCGTTGTCCCCGGTGGCCCGGATGGCCATGCCCGGCCGGGTGAAGAAGAATACTCCCAGTGCGGCGGTGAGGAGGGCCACGATAGCCAGCGTGAGGAGGAGCACCTGGGCGTTGGCGTCCAGGAAGGGGCTCTCCACCCTCGAAAAGAGGGAGGAAAAGCCCTTATAGACGGTGGGGCTGGCCTCCTTTACCGGGGAACCAGCGGCGTTCACCGTGTCATACTGGAGGTACAGGTTGGACTGTCCCCCCAGCACGGCGTAGTTGACAGTGTACAGACCCGCCGCCACTAAAATGCCGGAGAGGATGGGCTCCACCTCCAGCTTGGTCTGGAGCAGGGCGGTGAACAGTCCGGCCAGCGCTCCGGCCGCCGCCCCCGCGAACAGGGCCAGCACCGGGTGGCCCGAGATAGTAACCACGGCGCAGGCTGTCATACCAAAGACAAAGCTGCCGTCTACCGTCAGGTCGGGCGTTCTGAGTATACGGAAGGTGATGAACACGCCCAGAGCCATGGGGGCATAGAGCAGGCCCTGGCTCAGGGCCGAGACAAGCATACTGTAATAGACCATAAAATCACATCCATTTCTATTCCCTGCGAAGCGCGAACGCTCCGTAGGGGTTGTCTGCTTACTGGCCAAAGTGGCTGGTGCCGTCGGCCTCCACCAGCACCTCATAGCCCTCATAGGCGGACTCCGGGAAATCGGCGCCAAAGCGGCTTGCGGCCTGGAGGTTGACAAATCTGGCGTAGTCGCTGAGGGTCTCATAGGGCAGGTCGGCGGGGGCGGTCCCATCCACGATCTTCAGGGCCATGTCCGCCGCCTGACGGCCCAGCTGGACATAGTTCACCCCGATGGTGGCGAAGCCGCCGTCGGCCACCATGGAGTCGGCCCCGCAATAGACGGGGATACCGGCGGCGTAGGCCGCGTCGGTGTAGGTGGCCATGCCGGAGGCGATGGAGTTGTCGTTGCCTGTGTAGAGGGCGTCCACGCCCCGGGAGATAAGGGTTTCGGCGGCGGTCTGGAGCTCGGAAAGGTTGGCGATGGAGACCTCCTCATAGGCGATTCCCTCACCGTCGCAGTAAGCTTTGGCGGCGGCGATGGTAGACACGGAGTTGGCCTCGCTGGAGGTATACAGGAAGCCGATCTTCCGGCAGTTGGGCTGGAAATTGAAGATTAGCTTGACGATCTCGGCGGCGGGGATGTTGTTGGATATGCCGGTGATGTTCCGGCAGTCCTCCCCGGTGAGGCCGGCGGCGGTGGGGTCGGAGACGGCGGCGAAGACGATAGGGGTGTCCGTCCCATCAAAGACCGACTTGGCGGACTGGGCGGTGGAGGTGGCGATGGGGATCACCAGGTCCACCCCCTCGGCCTTGCAGTTCTCCAGAATCGTACTCAAGGCGGTGGAGTCGCCGTTGGCGTTTTTGGTGTCAATGACGATGTCCTGATCGGAATTTCCCAGTTCTGCCACGATGGCATCCCGGATTTGGTCCAGGGAAGTGTGGCTCATGGGCTGGACGATGGCGATTTTATAGGTGTCCTTGTCGCCCCCGTTGGCGCTGCCTGCTAGAGTCTGGGAGTTGGGACTGCCGCCGCAGGCGGTGAGCACGGTGGACAGGATCAGAGCGGACAGAATGACAGAAATGAACTTTTTCATGATAAATTCCTCCTAAAATGCGGGCGGTCACAGGGCCGCCGCCATGTCGATGTGTTGTTTGATAACCTGGCAAGAGGTGCCCAGCTGGCGCTGCTCCTCCTGGGTCAGTTCCAGTTGAATAATCTGCTCTACGCCGGAGCGCCCAATGCGGCAGGGTACGCCGCAGTGAACGCCGGCCTGGCCGTACTCCCCCTCCAGCAGGACGGAGACGGGCAGGACACGTTTCTCGTCCCGGAGGATGCACCGGGCCAGCTCCGCCAGCGCCCGGCCGATGCCGAACTCCGTGGAACCCTTGCCCTCGATAATTTCCATCCCCGCCTGGTGAGTCTGGGCCAGAATATCCTCCCTGGACAGCCCCAGCTTCTCAAAGGGGATACCCCCCACGGTGACAGCGGAGAAGGGGATCATGGAGGAGTCGCCGTGTTCCCCCAAGCAGAATGCGGAGACGCTCCGCCGGTCCACCCCCGCCCCCTGGCTGATACACCGCACCAGCCGGGCGGTGTCCAGCAGGGTGCCGGTACCGAAGCACTGCCATCGCTCCAGCTCCAGGGCCTTGCGCAGCCAGTCGGCCACGATGTCGGCGGGGTTGGTAATGGTCACCACCGGGCAGGTGAGCCCGAGCGGCTTCAGCTCCTGCGCCAGGGCTTTCAGCAGCTCCACCGAACGGCCCAGCAGGTCCAGCCTGGTCTGTCCGGGGAGCCGGGGCTCCCCGACGGCCACCACCACCAGAGCGGCGCTGCCGCATTCAGCGTATCCCCCAGACCGGACTGTGACCGCATAGTCCATAAAGCTGACGCTGTCGGCTACGTCCAGGGCCTGGGCAGCGGCCTTCTCCGGGAGCAGATCCACCAGAACGATCTCCTCACAGTCCCCGGCGGCGGCTAAGGCGTAGGCGCAGTGGCTTCCCACATGACCCGCGCCGATGATGACGACTTTCCGATGTTCCATAAAATTTCCTCCCTGCGTTTGGACAAAGAAAAACGCCCTTGACCAAACGGATTTGTTTGGTCAAGGGCGAAATCATACAATAATTCCGCGGTGCCACCTTGATTCAGGCCCATCTACAGGCCCCTCAGCGGGATACCAGCATATCCCCGACGGGTAACGTCCGTCCAGCCGTCGGCCATTTCAAGCCGCCCTCCGCAGACCATATTACTCAGAGTTCCGTGGAAGGCTTACACCGCCCCTTCCTCGCTGTAACGAAACTGACCTGACTTTTTTCTGCGTCATCAGTTTATAGGCGTATTATATTACATACCGGTCCCGCTGTCAAGTATATATTTCTGCGGCTGGACATACTGCCCTGCTGCGGGGCCAGCGTCGGGAGGGGCGCCGGCCCCGCTGGGCATTATATTGTCACTCTCTGAAGAGAGGGACAGCAAGGTTACCGCACCCCAAACAGCAGGTCGCCGTAAGTGGGGAAGGGCCAGTATTTCTTGGCAGTGAGGGTTTCAGCCTCATCGCAGGGCAAACGCAGCTCAGTCATCTTGGGCAGGATGATGTCCCGGACGGCGGCGGACTTCTCACCAATGTTTTCCATACCAGTCAGGGCCCAAACCGCTTTCTCAAGTTCATCTGTCTGTACGGCAATCTGGTCGGTGAGGGCGGACAGTTTTTTTACCAGCTCGGTCTCATGCCCGCAGAGACAGCCGGGAATCAGTTCCTTCTTGGCGGCGGCGGTCTTGGCGGTGTCCAGGGCATACGCTTGGACAGCGGGCAAAATCTCGGTACGGGCCATGTCCACCATGGTGTTTGCCTCGATGATAACTGTCTTACAGTAGTTCTCCAAAGTTACTTCATACCGGGAAACCAGCTCCGCTTTGGTAAATACTCCCTGGCCGGTAAGCATGGCCACGTTTTTCTCGTCCAGTAGATGAGGCAAGCAGTCCGGGGTGGTACGGTAGTTGAGTAGCCCACGCTTTTCTGTGGCCTCCTGAATCCAGGCATCATCATAACCATTTCCGTTGAAGATGATCCGCTTGTGGTCCTTGATGGTCTTGCGGATCATCTCATGGAGGGCACTCTCGAAGTCCTCAACTCCCTCCAGCCGGTCGGCATAGATCATCAGACTCTCAGCCACGGCGGTGTTGAGCATGATGTTAGCACAGGCGATGGAGTCGGAAGAACCTACCATACGGAACTCAAATTTATTGCCGGTGAAGGCGAAGGGGGAGGTGCGGTTGCGGTCGGTGGTGTCCCGACGGAACTTGGGCAGTACGTCCACCCCCAACTTCACCTTTCCGGTGTCGATGCCGGTATAGGGGGCGTCGTGCTCGATGCAGCCCAGGATGGCGGCCAGCTCATCCCCCAGGAACATGGACACCACGGCGGGAGGCGCCTCATTGGCCCCCAGGCGGTGGTCGTTTCCAGCGGTGGCTACCGACATACGCAGCAGGTCCTGGTAGTCGTCCACTGCCTTGATGACGGCGCAGAGGAACAGCAGGAACTGGGCATTCTCATAGGGCGTTTCACCGGGGGACAGCAGATTGATACCGGTGTCAGTAGACAGAGACCAGTTGTTGTGCTTGCCTGAGCCGTTCACCCCCGCAAAAGGCTTCTCATGGAGCAGGCAGACCAGCCCGTGGCGGGCGGCCACCTTCTGCATGATCTCCATGGTCAGCTGATTGTGGTCGGTGGCGATGTTGTTAGTGGTAAAGATAGGGGCCAGCTCATGCTGAGCGGGGGCCACCTCATTGTGCTGTGTTTTGGCCAGAATCCCCAGTTTCCACAGTTCATCGTTCAGCTCAAACATATAGGCAGCCACTCGCGGTTTGATGGTGCCGAAGTAGTGGTCATCCATCTCCTGACCCTTTGGAGGCTTAGCACCGAAAAGGGTCCGTCCAGTGAAGCGCAGGTCCTGGCGCTGCTCCCACATCTTGGCGTCTACCAGGAAATATTCCTGCTCCGGCCCCACAGAGGGGGCTACCCGTTTCACGTCCGTTTTGCCAAACAGTCTCAAAATACGCAGTGCCTGCCGGTTCAGAGCCTCCATAGAGCGCAGCAGGGGGGTCTTCTTATCCAGAGCCTCACCGTTGTATCCGCAGAAGGCGGTGGGGATACACAGGGTCCGGTCCTTGATGAAAGCGTAGGAGGTGGGGTCCCAGGCGGTGTAGCCCCGGGCCTCGAAGGTAGCCCTCAGCCCACCGGAGGGGAAGGAGGATGCGTCCGGCTCCCCCTGAATCAATTCCTTGCCGGAGAACTCCATAATGACCCGGCCATCGGGAGAAGGAGAGATAAACCCGTCGTGTTTCTCGGCGGTAATACCAGTGAGGGGCTGGAACCAGTGGGTAAAATGGGTAGCTCCATTAGCTACTGCCCAGTCTTTCATGGCCTGGGCTACCGCATTTGCCACTCCGATATTTAATTTGGCCCCTTCATCAATGGTCTTTTTCATGGACAGATATACGTCAGTGGACAGATTGGCTTTCATCACCCGGTCGTCAAAGACGAGACTCCCAAAATATTCCGGTACTGCAGACATTTTATTCATCCTTCCATTTTTAAATTTTAGCAAAAGATGCACCGCCCCGTGGTGGAATCTCTACTACTTCAAATTGGTATAGCCTGAGAGGAACCGGTCCACCTGGGCGGCGGCGGCCCTGCCCTCGGCGATGGCCCACACCACCAGGGACTGGCCCCGGCGCATATCTCCGGCGGCGAACACCTTCTCCACACTGGTCTGGTAAGATCTTTCCTCGGTGCGGACGGTGCTGTCTGCCTCCACGCCGAAGGCCCTGCACACGTCCTCCCGGCAGCCCGCCGCGCCAGTGGCGGCAATAAGCAGTTGACAGGGCAAAGTGTCGCCGTCAGTGGTCACTGCTGCGGTCAGAGCGCCGCCCTCGTCCCGCACCAGTTCCTTTATCTGGACGGCAAACCGTCGGGGGTCCTGTCCAAAGATAGCCAGGGCCTCCTCCTGGGCGTAGCCGAAGGGCAGATTCCCCGCCCTGTCCAGGTAGTCCTCCCGCTTCCGGCGGACCAGCTGGATCACTGACTTGCACCCTTGGCGCAGGGCGGTAGCCACGCAGTCGCTGGCAGTGTCGCCGGTGCCAATGATGACCACGTCCCGCCCGGCAGCGGTGGGGAGCTCCGGCTCCAGTCCGAACTGCTGGCGCTGGATGGAGGCTTTCAGATAATCCCCGGCATAACACACCCCGGACATCCCCTGGACATCTATCCCCAGGGGACGGGGCTCCTCCGCACCACAGCACAGCACCACAGCATCATATTCCTTCAGCAGCCGTTTGGCAATTTTGGGGTCGGAGGCGTCGCTTCCGGTGACAAAGTTGACCCCCTCCTCCGTCATCAGGTCGATGCGCCGCCGGATGATCTCCTTGGGCAGTTTCATGTTGGGGATGCCGTAGGTGAGCAAGCCGCCGGGGCGGTCCTCCCGTTCAATGACGGTGACGCTGTGCCCCCGATGGTTGAGCTGGTCGGCGGCGGCCAGCCCGGCGGGTCCGGAGCCCACCACCGCCACCTTCTGGCCGGAGCGGTGGGGAGCGTACCGGGGCTTCACTTTCCCCAGCTCGAAGCCCTTCTCGATAATGCACAGCTCGTTGTCCCGGATGGTGACGGCGTCCTCGTAGAGATGGCACAGGCAGGCCCTCTCGCAGGGGGCGGGACACACCCGGCCGGTGAACTCGGGGAAGTTGTTGGTCTTCAGCAGCCGGGCCAGGGCGTGGCTCCAGTTGCCCGACATGATCATATCGTTCCACTCGGGGATCAGGTTGTGGAGGGGGCATCCGAAGGGGGCGTCCTCCCACTCAATCCCCGCCTGGCAGAAAGGGACGCCGCAGTTCATGCACCGGGCCCCCTGCTCCTCCCGGGCTTCCTCGGCCAGGGGGAGGTGGAACTCCTCCCAGTCCCGGACCCGCTGGGCGGGCTCCCGCTCAGAGACGTCCCGGCGGCTGTAGTCCATAAATCCAGTGATTTTACCCATCTTGTCCGCCCTCCTTTCAGCCCTGGGTGTTGGCGTAAAACGCATCGATCTCCGCCTGCTCCCGGCTCATGCCCCGGCCCTCCCGCTGGGCAATGGCCTGGATCATCCGGAAGTAGTCCCCGGGCATGATCTTCTTAAAGCAGGGGATATAAGACTTAAACGCCGCCAGAATTTCCCGGCCCTTCTCCGAGCCAGTGGCGGCCACATGCTCCTCAATAAGCTGGCGCAGTTCCTGGATGTCCTGTCTCTCGGTCAGGCTGTCGATAATGACCTGGTCCTTATTCAGCCGCAGGTACAGGTCGTGGTCCTCGTCCAGCACATAGGCGATGCCCCCCGACATGCCGGCGGCGAAGTTGCGGCCCGTCTTGCCCAGGATGACCGCCCGGCCTCCCGTCATATACTCGCAGCCGTGGTCGCCCACGCCCTCCACCACGGCTACCGCCCCGGAGTTGCGCACGCAGAACCGCTCCCCGGCCATACCGGCGATGAAAGCCTTGCCCGAGGTGGCTCCGTACAGAGCCACATTGCCCACAATGATGTTCTCGCTGGCCTTGAATCTGGCGGTTTTCGGAGGGTAGAGGGCCAGCTTGCCCCCGGACAGCCCTTTGCCGAAGCCGTCGTTGCAGTCCCCCTCCAGCTTGAGGGTGAGGCCCTTGGGGATAAAAGCCCCGAAGGACTGGCCCCCGCCCCCGTGGCAGGTAATGACGTAGCTGTCGTCGGGCAGGGAATTGCCGCAGGTCCGGGTGATCTCCGAACCGAAGAGGGTGCCGAAGGCCCGGTCGGTGGAGGAGACCTCCAGCTCCAGGGAGCCGGATTTCTTCCCCCGCAGGCTCCTGCCCAGCTTCTCCAGCAGAATCCTCATGTCCAGGGTCTTTTCCAGGTGGAAGTCATAGGTCTGGGCGGGGTCGAAGTGGGTGTTCTCCCGGAAATCGGTGAGCAGGAAGCTCAGGTCCAGCTTCTTGGCCCGGTCCACGGGCAGCTCCTTCCGGACGGTAAGCAGGTCTCCCCGGCCAATCAGGTCCTCCACCCTCCGGATGCCCAGCTTTGCCATGTATTCCCGCAGCTCTTGGGCTACAAAGGCCATGAAGTTTATTACATACTCCGGCTTGCCCCCGAACCTGGCCCGGAGCTTGGGGTTCTGGGTGGCAATGCCAGCGGGGCAGGTGTCCAGGTTGCACACCCGCATCACGCAGCAGCCCAGGGTGACCAGGGGGGCGGTGGCAAAGCTGAAGCGCTCCGCCCCCAGCATACAGGCGATGGCCACGTCCCAGCCGGTCATCAGCTTGCTGTCCGCCTCGATGGCGATCTGGCCCCGCAGGCCATTGGCCACCAAGGCCCGGTGGGCCTCGGCCACCCCCAGTTCCCAGGGCAGGCCCGCCCCGTAGATGGAGTTCCGGGGGGCGGAGCCGGTGCCGCCGTCGCCGCCGCAGATGTGGACCACCTGGGCCCCCGCCTTGGCCACCCCGGCGGCGATGGTGCCAACCCCGTACTCGGAGCACAGCTTTACCCCGATGTTGGCCCGGCGGTTGGCGTTTTTCAGGTCGTAGATCAGCTGGGCCAGATCCTCGATGGAGTAGATATCGTGGTGGGGCGGCGGGGAGATAAGCCCCACGCCGGGGGTGGAGAACCGGGCTTTGGCCACCCAGGGGTAGATCTTCTTGCCGGGGAGCTGGCCCCCCTCGCCGGGCTTGGCTCCCTGGGCCATCTTAATTTGAATTTCATCGGCGCTGTTCAAGTAGGCGCTGGTAACCCCGAAGCGGCCGGAGGCCACCTGCTTGATGGGGGAGTTCTTCTCGGTGTCGAACCGCTCCGGGACCTCACCTCCCTCGCCGCAGTTGAATTTGCCCCCGATGCGGTTCATGGCGATGGCTAAGCATTCGTGGGCCTCCTGGGAGATGGCCCCGTAGCTCATGGCCCCCACACCGAAGCGGCGCACAACGGACTCCACCGGCTCCACCTCGTCAATGGGGATACCGCCGTTGGGGTCAAAGCGGAGGTCCAGCAGGCCCCGGAGTGTGTGGGGCTTGTCGGCGAAGTCCACCAGGGCGGAGTACTCCTTGAAGGTTTCATAGCTGCCCTCCCGGGCGGCTTTTTGCAGCAGCAAAATAGCCTGGGGGGAGTACATGTGGTCCTCCACCCCCGGCCCGGAGCGCAGCTTGTGCCCGCCCAGGGAATCCAGGGTGGCGTCCCGGCCCAGGTCCAGGGGGTCGAAAGCCTGGTCATGGTTGTATGTCACGCCCTGACCGATCTCCTCCAGGCCGCTCCCCCCTACCCGGCTTACCGTGTTGGTGAAGTACCGGTCCACCACGTCGGGGTGGATGCCCACACACTCGAAAATTTGCGCCGACTGGTAGGACTGGATGGTAGATACCCCCATTTTGGAGGCGATCTTAACAATGCCGTGGAGGATGGCGCTGTTGTAGTCCTCCACCGCCACCCCCGGGTCCTTGTCCAGCAGGCCGATGGAGACAAGCTCCTCCACGCAGTCCTGGGCCAGATAGGGGTTGATGGCGGTGGCCCCGTAGCCCAGCAGGGCGGCGAAGTGGTGGACATCCCGGGGCTCGCCGCTTTCCAGGATGAGAGAGACGGCAGTGCGCTTCTTGGTGCGGACCAGATGTTTTTGCAGGGCGGACACCGCCAGCAAGGAGGGGATGGCCATATGATTTTCGTCCACCCCCCGGTCGGAGAGGATCAGGATATTGGCCCCTTTGCGGTAGGCCCGGTCGGCGGTGACAAAGAGCTGCTCCACCGCGTTTTCCAGGGGACTGCCCTTGTAGTACAGCAGGGAGAGGGTCTCCACCCGGAAGCTGGGCCGGTCCATATACCGAATTTTCATCAGCTCCACGCTGGTGAGGATGGGGGAGGGCAGCTGGAGCATAGCGCAGTTGGCCGCCTTCTCCTGAAGCAGGTTTCCGCTGGCGCCCACATAGACGGTAGTGTCGGTGACGATCTCCTCCCGGATGGCGTCAATGGGCGGGTTGGTCACCTGGGCGAAGAGTTGCCTGAAGTAGTTGAACAGGGGCTGGTGGACCTGATCCAGGGCGGCCAGGGGGATGTCCGCCCCCATGGCCACGGCGGGCTCCGCCCCGGCACGGGCCATGGGAAGGATGGAGTCCTTCACCTCCTCATAGGTGTAGCCGAAAGCTTTATACAGCCGGTCCCGCAGTTCCTGGGGATACTTCTCCACCCGCTTGTTGGGCACGGACAGGTCCTTCAGATAGACCAGTCCGGCGTCCAGCCACTCCCCATAGGGCTGGCGGGAAGCATAGTGATCCTTGATGTCCTTGTCCTCCACCAGCCTGCCTTCTACCGTGTCTACCAGCAGCATCCGCCCGGGCTGGAGGCGAGATTTCTTCACGATATGGGCGGGGTCGGTGTCCAGCACCCCCACCTCAGAGGCCAGCACTAGATAGTCGTCGTCGGTGACATACCACCGGCAGGGCCGCAGGCCGTTGCGGTCCAGCACCGCCCCCACCCGGTCGCCATCGGAGAATACGATGGCCGCTGGGCCGTCCCAGGGCTCCATCATGGTGGCATAATAGTGGTAAAAGTCCCGCTTTTTCCGCCCGATCCGCCGGTCGTTGGCCCAGGGCTCCGGGATACACATCATCACCGCCTGGGGCAGGTCGATCCCGTTCATCAGCAGAAACTCCAGCACATTGTCCAGCATGGCGGAGTCGGAGCCGCTCTGGTCCACCACGGGCAGCAGTTTGTCCATGTCTGCGGGGGAGAGGACGGCGGACTCCATGGTCTCCTCCCGGGCCAGCATCCGGTCCACGTTGCCCCGGATGGTGTTGATCTCCCCGTTGTGGAGGATGTACCGGTTGGGGTGGGCCCGCTCCCAGTTGGGGGTGGTGTTGGTGGAGAACCGGGAGTGGACCAGGGCTAGGGCGCTCTCGCAGTCCGGGTCGGTGAGGTCGGCGTAGAACTGCCGCAGCTGACCCACCAGGAACATGCCCTTGTAGACAACGGTCCGGCTGGAGAAGGAGGCTACATAGCTACCCGGATTTGATCGCTCAAAGACCCGCCGGGCCAGATATAGCTTCCGATCAAACTCCAGCCCTTTTTCGCAGCCTTCAGGCCGCTTCACAAAGCACTGGCAGATATAGGGCATACAGTCCCGGGCCTTCTGGCCTAAAATTTCCGGGTGGGTGGGCACGTCCCGCCACCCCAGAAACTCCATTCCCTCCTTGGCCACGATGATCTCCAACATCTTTTTGGCTTGAGCCCGCTTCAGCCGGTCCGGGGACATGAAGAACATGCCCACGCCGTAGTCCCGTTCTCCGCCCAGGATAATCCCCACAGAGGCGGCGGCTTTCACCATCAGCTTGTGAGGAATCTGGAGCATCAGGCCCACACCGTCTCCCGTCTCGCCAGAGGCGTCCTTGCCCGCCCGGTGCTCCAGCTTTTCTACAATTTTCAGGGCGTTGTCCACCGTCTCATAGGTTTTAATCCCCTGAATGCTGACCACAGCCCCGATGCCGCAGGCGTCATGCTCCGGGCCGTAGATTGGATATCTTTGCTGCCCCATGGGGTCTCCTCCTTTTGTTTTAAGCCGGCTGTGTCTCCCCGCTTCAAACGGGGAGACAGCCGATCTATGGAATTATCTCTGCTCGTCCTGAAGGGCGTCGTAGTCGGTCTCGCCGGTGCGGACCTTCACCACGTTCTCCACATTGTAGACGAAAATCTTGCCGTCCCCCTCGCCGCCGGTGCGCAGGGCCTTCTGGGCCGCCGCCACCACCAGCTCGGGGCTGATCTTGGACACCACGATGTCCACCTGTACCTTGGAAGAAGTTCATGCTCATTTCCACGCCCCGGTACTGGCCCGTCTTGCCCAGCTGCTCGCCGCAGCCCATCACGTTGGACACCGTCATACCGGTGACCCCCAGGGCGGCCATGGTGTCCCGCAGGACGGGGAACCGCTCCTCCTTGCAGATGATGGACACCCGGGTCAGCCGGTCGCTTCCGGTGTGGGTGGCCAGGTGGGGGGTCAGAGGCAGGGGCTCCAGGCCGGAGACGTCCACCGCCTTGGAGGGGTTCTCGCCCCCGATGGTGCCGGGGTAGGAGGGCAGAAAGTCGGCGTAGGCGGAGGTCAGCCCGTGCTCGGTGATGTCCAGGCCCATGATCTCCTCCTCGGCGGAGGCCCGCAGGCCCACAGTGGCCTTGATGGCCTTGAACACGATGGTCATCACCACAGCGGTGTAGGCCGCAATGGTCACAAAGCCCAGCACCTGGACTCCCAGGTGGGCAAAGCCGCCGCCGTATAACAGGCCGCTTTCCGTATTGAACAACCCGTCGGCAATGGTGCCCCAGATGCCGTTGGCACAGTGGACGCCTACTGCGCCCACCGGGTCGTCGATGTGGAGCTTGAAGTCCAGAAACTCCACCACCACGTCCACCAGGATACCGGCCACCGCGCCAATCACGAAGGCGCCCAGGGCGTCCACCGTGGCGCAGGGGGCGGTGATGGCCACCAAGCCGGCCAGGGAGGCGTTCAGGCACATGGACACATCGGGCTTGCCGTTTTTCAGCCAGGTAAAGATCATGCACGTCACCGTAGCCACGGCGGGGGCGATGGTGGTGTTGCCCAAGATCCAGGCCATCTGGGCGGGGTCGGAGGCAGCGGCTCCGTTGAAGCCGTACCAGCAGAACCAGAGGATGAAGCAGCCCAGGGCACCCATGGTCAGGGAGTGGCCGGGGATAGCGTGGACCTGGACAGAGCCGTCTTTCTGTTTGGTGTACTTGCCGATGCGGGGGCCAAGCAGAATGGCCCCGATGAGGGCGGCGATGCCGCCCACCATGTGGATCACCGCGGAGCCGGCAAAGTCCACAAAGCCCAGTTGGGCCAGCCAGCCCTGGCCGTTCCACACCCAGCCCGCCTCAATGGGATAGACCACCGCGCTGATGACGGCGGAGTAGATGCAGTAGGACAGGAATTTGGTCCGCTCCGCCATAGCCCCCGAGACAATGGTGGCGGAAGTGGCGCAGAACACCAGCTGGAAGAAGAAGTTGGACCAGTTGAAGCCGTAGAAGTCGGTGAACAGCTGGTACTCCGGCCTTCCGATCAGGCCGAAGAAGTAGTGCTCACTATTCATGATCCCGTAGCCCAGGAGCATAAAGACCACGGTGCCGATGCAGAAGTCCATCAGGTTCTTCATGATGATGTTGCCCGCGTTTTTGGCCCGGGTGAAGCCAGTCTCCACCATGGCGAAGCCGCACTGCATGAAAAATACAAGTACAGCTCCTACTAAATACCATACAGACATATCCATAACAATTTCCCCTTTCTCAAAACACACAAAAAATAAGACAAGGGCATAGGCGTCCACGAAAAAACCGCTTTCAGACGCCTTTGCCCTTGCGATGGAAAAATCGTAGCACATTCAAATTCAGCCGTCAATCATCAAATTAGATAAGAATAAAGTGATATTTATGAATTATTTCTACTTGTAGCTTGCAAAATCTCAGCCATCAATTCTGTACTTTAGCACGGCATTGTAGTAAAATAATGAAAATTGAGGTAACTGCCTGCTCTGATTTTCTGTGGTAGCATCATAGAAAAAGAAAGTTTCAAACAGCAAATAAAATAAGGAGTTGAGCCTATGAAACCGATCATTGGTATCACCGCAAACTACAGCTTTGACGGCTCCAGCGAGTTTGCCGAAGGCATCGGCGCAAAGGAACAGGAGTGGCAGCTTCTTGCGGACGACTATATCGCTTCGGTCGTTCGGGCGGGCGGCATTCCTTTTATCCTCCCGGTGGTACGGGGGTCGGAGTGGGAAACAGTAGTTGAGGAAATGTTGTCTGCCGTAGATGGGGTGCTGTTCAGCGGGGGAAGCGATGTGGACCCTCTCCGTTTCGGACAGCAGACCACCGGAAAGATGGGGGGAGTGGTTCCGGAACGGGATGAACAGGAGTTTACCATGCTGCGTTACCTCCTAGGGCAGACGAACAAGCCTATCTTAGGGATCTGTCGCGGTATTCAAGTGATAAATACCGCTCTGGGCGGCACCCTGATCCAACATATTCCGGACTCCGGATTCAGTTCTCATACCCTGCCCATGTATCCCAGGCAGATTCCCTCTCACAGAGCAAAGGTGGAAAAAGGTTCCTTGCTCTATTCTCTTGTGGATTGTGATAGTATGGGCGTCAATTCTTTCCATCATATGGCGGTGGATGAGTGCGCCCCCGGTTTAAAAATAACTGCCCGTTCGGAAGACGGTATCCTTGAAGCAGTCGAGCTGGCGGAGAATCCAAAAAACCGTTTCTTCCTGGGAGTACAGTGGCACCCGGAAATGATGGCCTGGTCTGATCCGACTCAGCAGGAGATTATTTCCGCATTTGTCAGAAGCTGCAACCGCTAGGCGAATAACCTGCCAGACAAATTAATAAAAACGATACGACTGCCTGACATTAAACAGGCAGCTGTATCGTTTTTCAGTATTTTCGGTTTTATCTGTAGTCCTCGTTCAAAAACATGGCCTTCACGGCCACCACCTCGTCGTGCTCCTCCTGACTCACCTCCACACTGGAGTTCAGGGGTTTCAGGTCTGCCTTGACCGCCTCCAGAGCCTGCTCCGGAGTGACGGCCCGGCCCGCCTCAATAACCCGCTCCATCCGGCGGAGGACAACCGGGTGGGCATATCGGGCGGGAAGGGGAAAGTTCTCATAGCCGCTCAAAAACTGCTCCATCTCTTTCTGTGCTTGTTTCGCCCGGTCCAGAATGGGCTGCTCTTTCGCCTTGACCGCTCCGCCCCGCCGCTGTGCCGCTTTCAGGAACAGCTGTCGCTTCGCCCGGGCGGATTTGCTCAGCTCCAGGTACAGGTCGGACCGCTTCTCCAGAACGGCCTTCGCCTCTTTCAACACTCTCAGCGCGTCCACAGCATCCTGGGTCAGCTCCGGACAGGGCCGGGCGTTCTCCGCCCGTTCCCGCTCCGCCAGTCGGGCCTCCGCTGCGGCACTCACCTGCTTAATCTCTGGATGCTTCTGCTTCAGATAAGCCAGGAGCTGATCCACTTGTTCCTCGTATTTATAAGTACACTGCTTCTCCCGGCCCCCGTCGTACTCCACCACCAGGTAGGGGATGGAGGCAAAAATACCCTTGTGGGAGTAGCCCCCCTTGCTCATGGCCACCCGCTTGTAGACCCGGGTGACGTCTTGATAGGGCAGGTAGTACCGGCAGTTCAGGTAAAAGCTGCTGAGATACAAGGCCCTCTCCCCTACCCCGCAGGGGCCGAAGCGCTTGCAGGACTTCCGGTCCGCAATCAGGGTATTCCGATCCAGGGCCTCCCGGCCCAGCTGTACTGGTTTGAATAGCATGGATGATCGCCTAGTTCCTTTTCAGATTTTCCAGAGCCTCGGGGTTGTTGGAGATAACCGCTCCAACAATTTGACAGTTTTCCAGCTCCGGACAGTCACCGCAGGTCGCAACGCCCTTTTTCAGCGCACACTGGCGAATTTCACAGAGACTGTCACAAAATACCGTTTTCACTCCCTCAACGCGGCAGCCTTGACAGTTGATATGTTCAGGCAGAATGGGAGCTTGATTTAACTCAGCCCATAATTTTGCGGTTTTTTCACGCAACACTTGGTCA
>Ga0073908_1002523_pt1 | contig 21814 bp, 26 predicted proteins | sample MucameincwithD2O_FD_65484 | JGI IMG/M metagenome (GOLD analysis project Ga0073908, IMG submission 65484) | Mouse cecum microbial communities from Vienna, Austria - Mucus amended microcosms incubated with D2O | ecosystem: Host-associated > Mammals > Digestive system > Large intestine > Cecum...
CCGATAAGCCGAATGGCAAAGGTGAACACCACCACCACCGTCAGCACGGAACAGACCAGGGCCTGCACCCACTCATAGACGTCCCGGCCCCGTTTTTTCTCCTCTCTGCTCTCCGCCCGCTGCGCTTCTTTCTGCATGTCTCTTTCTCTCCTTGATCCGGCGCGTCCTTAAAGCGTTCCGATGCGGCTCCACTCCCGCATATTCCGTCCTGCCGTCCGTCCCGGCAGCAGCAGGAACACCGCCCGGCCAATGAGACAGCGAGTGTCCACCGCGCCCAGCGAGGGTTCCCGGCTGTCCCGGCTCTCGTTGCGGTTATCCCCCATGAGGAACACGCAGCCCTCCGGCACGGTAAGGGGAAATTCCATCCCCAAATCCAAGTGCGTCGCCTCCCGGATATAGGGTTCTTCCAGCTCGGCGCCGTCCACATAGACCACACCCCTGTTGAAATCCACGTCCACGGTCTGCCCCTCCGTGGCGATAACCCGCTTGACGATGGGCTCGCCGTTTTCAAACGAGGCCTTGGCGGCGATCACCACGTCTCCCGCCTCGTACCTGCCGCAAAGAGCGCCGTTTACTACCAGCAGAAGGTCCCCGTTCTGGAGCGTATTCCGCATAGAGCCGCCGGACACTCCCACCACACGGACTCCAAAGGCGAACACCAGCACCGCCGCCAGCACAGAGCATACCAACGCCTGCGCCCATTCGAAAAGTCCCCGGTCCGGCTGCCTGTCCCGTCTCTCAGCCGTCATTGCAATCCCTCCGTGACCACAAAAGTTTTCAATCTAAAATAGTATACCAAAGAAGTCCGGAAATCACAAGGGGAAATTCCAAATGGGCACTGTGTATTTTTAATAAGAATCATTTGCACTTTCCGGAATTTCGTGGTACACTGGAAAAGTTAAACTACGCTCCGGTGTTCCGGAGCCGAATATTGAGGTGCAAACCATGGAAACTGCAAAAAAGAGAATCCTCAGCGGCATCCAGCCCTCCGGTGATCTGACCCTGGGCTCCTACATGGGGGCCATCCGCAACTGGGCCGCTCTGGCTGACGAATACGACTGCTACTACATGCTGGCCGACCTCCACACCCTCACCGTGCGGCAGGTCCCGGCGGAGCTCCGCCGCCACACCCTCACCCAGCTGGCGGCCTATATCGCCTGCGGCCTGGACCCGGAGAAAAATGTGCTCTTCGTCCAGTCCCACGTCCCCGCCCACACGCAGCTGGGATGGGTGCTGGACTGCTACACCATGTTCGGCGAGCTCTCCCGCATGACGCAATTCAAGGATAAGTCCGCCAAAAACGCCGACAATATCAACGCCGGCCTGTTCACCTATCCCGCCCTCATGGCGGCGGATATCCTCCTCTATCAGGCGGACCTGGTGCCCGTGGGCGTGGATCAGAAGCAGCATGTGGAGATCTGCCGGGACATCGCCGGCCGCTTTAACGGGCTGTACGGCGAAACCTTCAAGATTCCCGAGCCCTATATTCCCCAGGTGGGGGCCAAGGTCATGAGCCTCACCTCTCCTGAAAACAAGATGTCCAAGTCCGACAAGGACCCCGGCGGCTGCGTCTACATGCTGGAAACGCCGGAGGACATTATGCGCAAATTCAAAAAGGCCATGACGGACTCGGAAGCCGCAGTCCGCTTTGACCCGGCAGGCAAGCCCGGCGTCTCCAACCTCATGCAAATTTACGCCGCCGCCACCGGCCGGACCTTCGAGGCCATCGAGGCCGAGTTTGCCGGTCATGGCTACGGCGACTTCAAAGCCGCCGTAGGCGAGGCTGTGGTGGAGCTGCTCCGCCCCATCCGAGAGGAGACCGAGCGGCTGCTGGCCGACAAGGCCTATCTGGAAACCGTGTACCGCGCCGGCGCGGAGCGCGCCGCCCACACCGCCAACCGGACCCTCTCGAAGGTTTACAAAAAGGTTGGCCTGCTGGCCCGGTAAGGAGGACGCACATGCCCTTAGACAATCAGCTGATCGCCTACGTGGCCCTCGCCCTGCTGGCGGCGCTGGTCATCAGCTTTTTAATGACCCCGGTGGTGCGGACCTTTGCCTATAAAGTCGGCGCCGTGGATATTCCCAAGGACGCCCGCCGGATGCACCGGGTGCCCATTCCCCGTCTGGGCGGCCTGGCCATCTTCATCGGCTTCATGGTCAGCGTGCTGATCCTGGGCAATATTCGGAACAACGGTCAGCTTCAGAGTATTCTGCTGGGCTCCGTCATCATTGTGGTTCTGGGCGTGGTGGATGATATCATGGCCCTGCCCGCCATGCTGAAGTTCGTTGTCCAGATTGCCGCCGCCTTGATTCCCGCCCTGAACGGCGTGGTCATCCAGGCCTTCTCCAACCCCAACATTTTCTCCAGCAGCCTCTATTGGGTGCTGGGACCCCTGTCCATTCCTTTTACGGTTCTCTGGATCGTCGCCATCACCAACGCGGTGAACCTCATCGACGGTCTGGACGGTCTGGCCAACGGCGTCTCCGCCATCTCGGCCACCACCATGCTGGTCATCGCCCTGCTGGCCTCTGAGGCGGAGGTCGCCATCGTCATGGCGGCCCTGGTGGGTGCCTGCGTGGGCTTCATGCCCTACAACCTCAATCCCGCCAAGATGTTTATGGGGGACACCGGGGCCACGTTTCTGGGCTATATTCTGGCCACCATGTCCATCCAGGGGCTGTTCAAGTTCTATGCGGTGATTTCCTTCGCCGTGCCCTTCCTGATTTTGGGGCTGCCGATTTTTGACACAACCTTCGCCTTCATCCGCCGCATCGCCCACGGCCAAAGCCCCATGCACGCCGACCGGGGGCACATCCACCACCGGCTTATCGACATGGGCCTGAACCAGAAGCAGGCGGTGGCGACGCTTTACGTCATCTCCGCCATGCTGGGGCTGTCCGCCGTGGTACTGACCACCGGGGGAGAGCAGAAGGCCATGCTGTTTTTCGCGGCGCTGTGCATTGTGGCGGTGGTGGCGGCCCGGGTGGTATTTCCCAAGGAAATCCGGGAAGAGCTCCATGATGAGATCGAGGAACTGCGGGAGCTGGGGCACCACGGGGAGCATACGCCGCCGGAGGAGGGGAAAAAAGCCCCCGGCGGAGATAAGGAGAGCTGAATGGAAAAGCTGCGTATTATGAGCGTCTTCGGCACCCGGCCGGAGGCCATTAAGATGTGCCCTTTGGTGAAGGAGCTGGCCCGGCGCCCCGGTATCGAGAGCCTTTGCTGCGTCACCGCCCAGCACCGGCAGATGCTGGATTCCGTGCTGGAGGTATTCGACGTTCGGCCCGATTGGGACCTGAATATCATGACGCCCAGGCAGACCCTCTCCGGCATCACCAGCAAATGCCTCCTGGGCATGGACGAGGCCATCGACTCCCTGAAGCCGGACATGATTCTGGTTCACGGGGACACCTCCACCACCTTCTCCGGAGCCCTGTCCGCCTTTTACCATCAGGTGGCTGTGGGCCACGTGGAGGCGGGCCTGCGAACCTATGACAAATACGCCCCTTTCCCGGAGGAGATGAACCGGGTGCTGACCTCCTCGCTTGCGGACATGCACTTTTGTCCCACCTCCGGAAACCGGGAGAACCTGATTCGGGAGGGCCGGAATCCGGAGACGATCTTCGTCACCGGGAACACCGTCATCGACGCGCTGAAAACCACCGTGCGGAAGGATTACCGCTTCTCCACGGAGGAGCTGAACCGCCTGCCCTACGGGGAAAAGAAAGTGCTGCTGGTCACCTGTCACCGGAGGGAAAACTACGGTGAGCCCATGAAGAGCATCATGCTGGCCCTGCGGCAGATCGCCGAGAAAAACCGGGATGTGGAGCTGGTCTATCCCGTTCATCTCAGCCCCGTGGTCCGGGAGGCGGTGGACCGATATCTTCGGGGGGCCCCGAGAGTTCACCTCATCGACCCCCTTCCCGCCGGGGAGATGCACAATCTGATGGACCGCTGCTATCTGGTGCTGACGGACTCCGGCGGCCTTCAGGAGGAGGCCCCCGCCCTGGGAAAGCCCGTGCTGGTGCTCCGCCGGGAAACGGAGCGTCCCGAAGCGGTGGAGACCGGAACGGTCAAGCTGGCCGGCGTGGTACAGGACGACATCGTCACCATGGCGGAACGGCTGATTCTGGATCGGAGCGAATACGAAAAAATGGCCCGGGCCGTGAACCCTTACGGCGACGGACATGCCTGCCGCCGCATTGCCGACGCCATCGAATGGCGCTTTGGCCTGCGGGAAGCGCGGCCCGCAGGCTATGAAGTCTGAACCGCCGCCTATGGACAAACGGAAGCTGAACTGGATCACCTGGGCCGTGCTGGCTCTCTCCATATTGATTCTGGCGCTGATGCTGGGCGGCAGCCTCAGCAGCCGTACCGCTCACATCACCCTGCCTTCCTCCGATCTCCCCAGGGATCCCTCTGCGGAGGACGGCGGCCCCGGCTCCAGCGCGCTGACCGTCGTGGAGATCACTCCGAAAACCGTCCAGGCCGCCATCTCCAGCCTGTCCAGGCCGGAGTGCTATGGACGCAGCGTAACCATTGAATACTTCTGGAGCGGCGGCAGCGGAACGCAGGAGCTCTATACCATCGTCCGGGCCCCCTGGACCCGGGTGGACCGGAGCCTGCCGGACGGGCAGACCCGCATCAGCATCACCAATGGTGAAAAAACCTATATCTGGTACGGCTATGAGAGCGGCGCCGAAGTCGCCGCCGTCCCGGCGGGAGAATTCTCCGCCGATGTGGAGCAGTCCATCCCCACGTATGAGGACATTTTGGCCCTTCCGGCGGAGGAGATTCTTCTGGCGGACTACCGGTCCTTGGACGCCCTCACCTGCATCTACGTGGAAACGGGGACAGACCCGGCGGGCTACGTCTCCCGCTACTGGGTCAGCGTAGAAAACGGCCTGCTTGTCCAGGCGGAGCGGCTGCTGGGAGAGGAGACCGTCTATCGGATGACATCCCTCTATGTGGACCAGACAGAGTATGACGCCTCCCGCTTCACCCTGCCGGACGGCACGGTGCTTCTGGACGAAGAGGCAGCGGAACCCGTGGAGTAAGCGGAGTAAAAGGACGGGAGAACTCCCGTCCTTTTTTTGTTCCTGTCTTACAAAATCAACAGCAGTCCCAAGGCCACCAGCAGCTCCTCATCCGCGTCCTCTCGAAAAAGAAAGAACAGCAGCACCAGCAAAAGAAGGTCCCCCGTGTCCACATGATCCATGTGGAGCTGATCCAACAGGTGCCGCAGGAAGCCGGTAAGCCCATCCTGCGCCCGCCCGCCGGAGGCCGGACCATTGTATCGCTGGCCGCCGTGCGTGTGATTTCCAGGAGGCGGCCCTCCAGCAGATGATCCTCCATGAAACGGCCCACCGGGAGGCGGCCCTCCAGGGGGCGGCCCTCCAGGGGGCGGTCCTCCAGGAGATGGTCCTTCGGGGGGCGGTCCTCCAGGAGATGGTCCTCCGGGGGGCGGTTCTCCAGAAGGCGGTCCTCCAGGAGGTGGTCCTCCAGAAGGTGGTCCTCCAGGAGGTGGTCCTCCGGGGGGCGGCCCTCCAGGGGACGGGCCGCCGGAGAACGTTTCTTCCGGAATACGGGTGTAAGAGCCATTGTCATTGCGGATGTAGCGGTTATACATGCCTCAGCCCTCCCATCCCGACAGGAATTTCTTCCCCAGGTGGAACAGCCTCGCCAGCTGAAGGGCCCGCTCAATTTTCTCCTGCCGGTCGCTTTTTAAATAGGGCCGCAGCGCGTAAAGCAGGTTGCGGGCATTGGAATCCCTCTGCCCCCCCAGCTCCTGAATCAAGGGCAGAAACCGGGAAATCAGCTTGGGGTCCAGCCCTCCGGCCAGAGAAGACAGCAGGTCTCCCCCGCCTCCGGAAGGCGGAGGCGGGGCGGGAGGCGGAGGACTTTCGCTCTGCTGTGGTCCTCCTCCCCCCAAGGACTGGGCCAGCTGCATGATCTGAGACATGGCGTCCGGGTTGGACAGTATGCTGTTCAGTTTCTCATCAAATTCCGCCATACGGACCAACCCCCTTCCCCATTACCTCTGAACGGCTTTGTTGATGCGCTCCACCAGCTCGGCGCCCTCCTGGCTCTGCATGATCTGGTTTACCATCTGAACCATGGCCGTGGTATCGCCCTTGGCGGCGGACTGAACCGCCCGCTGCAAACCGGCTCCCCGGTCGCCCTGGGTCAGCATCTGCATCAGCGTCTGTCCATCCCGGGACTGCATCAGCGATTTCAGCATCGCCGGATTCTTTCGGAGCTGTTCGGCCATCTGGGCCGTTTTCTCGTCCATATCGCTTCCTCCTTTGCGGTCTTCAGGCCAGTATATGAGGCCAGGAGCAAAAAAGTGCCTGTGCGGCATGCACAGGCACCGGATTTTCTATTTTGCTGCCTTCGCGGCGGCGCAGTCCTTCACCAAGGGGCAGTCCTGGCACTTTGGACTCCGGGCGGTACAGGTATCCCGGCCAAAGAGCACCATCCGGTGGCAGAAATCAGAGGACTCCTTTGGAGGGAGAACCTCCCGCAGCTGCCGCTCCACTTGAATCGGGTCCTTGGACCCGTCCGTCAGCCCCAAACGGCCGGTAATGCGGATGCAGTGGGTGTCGCAGACATAAGCGGGCTGCTGATAAACGTCTCCCAGAATCAGGTTGGCCGTCTTCCGGCCTACTCCCGGAAGGCTGGTCAACTCCTCCATGGTGCCGGGAACCTTGCCGCCGAAATCCGACAGCAGCCGCTGGGCGCAGAGAACGATGTCCCTGGCCTTGCCGTTATAGAAGCCGCAGGAATGTATGTACTCCCCCACCTCCTTCGGGTCCGCCTCCGCGAAGCTCTGGAGCGTGGGAAAGCGGGCGTAGAGAGCCGGCGTCACCTGGTTCACCCGCTGGTCCGTACACTGGGCGGAGAGCCGCACGGCAAAAAGAAGCTCGTAGTCCTTCTTATACTGCAAAGAGCAGAGCCCTTCCGGGTAAATGCCCTTTAAAGTCTCAATGATGCGCTTCACCGCGGCTTTGGATTTCATGGCGGTCCCTCCGTTCCTGAATGAATACCTGTTCAGTATATCATAAAAACCGGCTTGGGGCAAGAACCTTGTGCCCAAGGGACGGCGTGCCGCTTTCCTGCCCGCTGTGCTTGGAGTCCCCCGCAGAACAAACCGCCCTCTCCAGCAAAACGCACCGGCGGATTTGCCGCCGGTACGTCCGCAGGGTCAGGATAACGTCCTCCGGTATGTCTCCGCCGCGTCCAGCAGTTCTCCAGCGCTGGCTAAAAGCGCGTCCGTGACCTTCGCGCCGCCGGTAATCCGGGCCAGCTCCGCCTTCCGGCGTTCCCGGTCCAGCAGCACAACCTGTGTAAAGGTTCTCCCCTTGTGTTCGCCTTTTTCCACGGAGAAATGCGTATCCGCCATGGCCGCCAGCTGGGGCAGATGGGTGACGCAGAGAACCTGCTTTCTCCGGCTGACCTGGGCCAGCTTTTCCGCCACCTTCTGCGCCGCCCGTCCGGAGACGCCGGTGTCCACCTCGTCAAAAACCAGGGTGCCGATGGCCTCCTGCTCCGCCAGCACGTTTTTCAGCGCCAGCATGATCCGAGCCAGCTCGCCGCCGGAGGCTATTTTCGCGATGGGCTTCAAATCCTCCCCGGCGTTGGCGGACATGAGGAAGCGAACCATATCGCAGCCGTCGGGGGACGGCTCCTTTTCTTCAAAAGCGATGGAAAACCGCACCCGGTTCATATCCAGGTCCCGCAGCTCCTTCTGAATCCGGGTTTCCAGCTCTGCCGCCGCTTGTTTCCGGGCCGCCGTCAGCGCTCCTCCCGCCGTCTGGACCGCCTGCTCCGCTTTCTTCCGCTTTTGTTCCAGCAGAATCAGCGTGTCGTCGGCCGTCTCGATGGCGTCCAGCTCCGCCCGACGCTGTTCCAGATAGGCGATCATATCCTCCACCGTGGCGCCATACTTCTTTTTCAGGCGGTAGAGCTGATCCGCCCGGCTCTCCGCCGCGTCCAGCTCCTCCGGCGAGAAATCAAAGGCCTCCCGCAGGTCCCGGACGGTCTCCGCCAAATCATAGGCCTCGCTGCGTAAGGCGCCCAGACGCCTGTACACCTCGCTGAGCTCTCCGTCCAGATTCCGGACGCCGGAAAGAGCCTCCTCCGCGTCCCGGAGCTGATTCACCGCCCCGGCGCTCTCATCGTCGCCGGAAAGGCTGTAATCCGCGCCGGAGAGGGCGGAGAGATATTTCTCCCCATTCCGCAGCAGGTTTCTTTTCTGCTCCAGCTCCTCCTCCTCGCCGGAGCGAAGCTCCGCCCGTTCCAGCTCTTCGATCTGAAAACGGAGGCTGTCTATCCGGCGGGCCTTCTCCGCCTCGTCCATTTGCAGGGCGCGAATCTGGTCCCGCAGGTCCGCAAGGACGGCGTAGGCGGTTTTGTACGCCTCCAAAGGCCCTTCCGTCTGGCCGAAACGGTCCAGATAGGCCCCGTGCAGCTCTTCGTCCAGAAGCTGTGCGCCGTCGTGCTGGCCATGAATATTCAAAAGCTCCCCGCCGATCTGCCGGAGCTGTGCCACGGTGATGGGCCGCCCGTTCACCCGGCAGGCATTCTTACCCTCGCTGGAAATCTCTCTTTGCAGCAGCAGATTTCCATCCTCGTCAGGGGAAAATCCATTCTCCAGCAGCCCCGGCAGGTCCGGCGGCACCTCCGAGAACTCCGCGCTGACAAAGGCCTTGGCGGCCCCGGTGCGGATCAGGTCCCGGGAAGTCCGCCCGCCCAGAACGGCCCCCATGGCGTCAATCACAATGGATTTGCCCGCTCCGGTTTCACCGGTGAGGGCGTTGAACCCGGGGCGAAACTGGATGTCCGCCTCCTCGATGACCGCGATATTTTCAATGTGCAGAAGCTCCAGCATGGCAGCCTCCCTTTTTACAGCATATCTTTGATCTCCTGGCAGAGAAGCTCCGCCGACTCCGTGCTCCGCATGACCAGAAACGCCGTGTCGTCCCCCGCCAGGGACCCCACGATATCCGCCATATCCATATTGTCCAGGGCGGAACAAGCTCCGTTGGCAAGGCCCGGCATGGTCTTCACCACGACGATGTTCTGGGCATAGTCAATGCTGACGATGCACTCCCGGAAAATGGTCCGCAGCTTTTCCGCCAGATTCAGCTTTGTCCGGTTGCCGGAGACCGCGTATTTGTACACGCCCTGGCCCACCGGCTCCTTGATGAGGTGCATCTGTTTAATGTCCCTGGAAATAGTAGCCTGGGTACATTGGATGTCCCGGTCCCGGAGGCGGCTCAGCAGTTGCTCCTGCGTCTCGATGTTTTCCTGGGAAATGATCTCCAAAATCATGGCCTGACGGCTATTCTTCATCCTTCCAGCCCTCCCGGCAGCATCTTCTGCGCGAAAATCTCACAAAAACTCCGCTCCGTCAGCCGCACCAGCCTGGTCACATACCGGGAGCGGCGAACCAGCACCTTGTCGTCGGCCCGCAGGGCAAAGGCCCGGCTCTCATCCACAAACAGGTAAACCGGCTTTCTGCCGTTGCGCTCCAGTTCCACCGTCAGCGTGTGCTCGGGGCTGAGAACGTAGGATGAAAAACGCATGTTGTGAATGCAGATGGGACAGACCACCATCGTCTGGGCCACCGGCTCCACCACCGGCCCCCCGGCGGAGAGCGAGTAGGCCGTGGACCCCGTAGGCGTGGCGACAATGACGCCGTCTCCGGCGATGTCCGCCAGGTGCCGGCCGTCGGAGGAAATCTTCAGGTGGATGACGTGGGAGATGGGGCCCTCCCGGATGACGGCCTCGTTCAAGCCCAGATTTGTATAAATCTGCCGTCCGTCCCGGAAGACGGAGACATCCAGCATCATCCGCTGCTCCATCTCGAACTGCCAGTCCTTCAGCTTCCGCAGAAGCTCCAGCTCCCCGGCCTCCAGCTCGGCGACAAAGCCCAATCCCCCCATATTCACGCCCAGCACCGGCATTTTATGCAAAGCCGCCAGCTTGGCAAGGTGGAGAATGGTGCCGTCGCCCCCGAAGGTGATCAACAGGTCCGCCCCCCGAAGCTCCTGGGGCAGAGGCTTTACATCATAGTCGGCAAAGGCCCCCTCCTTCCGGTCCCGGAAGGGAGAACAGACCACCGTCTGAAAGCCGAGGTCCCGCAGAATCGCCTCCGCAGCCCGGGTGGTTTTCATGCCCTGGTCCCGGTTTGGGTTTGGGCAGAGAATGATTTTCTTGGGATTCACAGGCTCTCCCCCTCTCCGTGCTCCCGCAAAATCTGGTGGGACTCCTCTACCAGGGCCCTCAAATCAAAATCCGCATCCGCTCCGCCGCCCTTTTGCAGCCAGCCCAGGTACTCGATATTCCCCTCCGGTCCCCGGATGGGGGAATACGTCAGTCCCTGAACGGAAAGTCCCGCCGCCTTCGCGTGGACCAGAAAGCGCTCCAGCACTTCCAGATGGACGGCGGGGTCCCGGACCACGCCCTTCTTTCCCACCTTCTCCCGTCCCGCCTCAAACTGGGGCTTCACCAGGGAAACCACCTGTCCGCCCTCCTCCAGCAGCGCCGAAAGCGGCGGCAGAATCAAGGCAAGCGAGATGAAGCTGACGTCCACGGAGGCAAAGCGCAGCGCCTCCGGAATCTGCTCCCGGCTGAGATACCGGGCGTTGGTGCGCTCCAGACAGACGACTCTGGGGTCGTTCCGCAGCTTCCAGGCCAGCTGGCCCCGTCCTACGTCCACGGCGTAGACCTTCGATGCGCCGTTTTGGAGCATGCAATCTGTAAACCCGCCGGTGGATGCGCCGACATCGCCGCAGATCGCGTTCTTCAGGCAGATGGGGTATGTCCGCATGGCCTTCTCCAGCTTCAGCCCGCCCCGGCTGACATAGGGCAGCTTGTCCCCGCAGATTTCGATCCGCGCGTCCTCCGCCACAGCCGTGCCGGGCTTGTCACCCGGCGGCCGTCCACGAAAACCTGCCCGCTCATAATCACCGCCTGAGCCCGCTGGCGGCTCTCCTCCAGCCCCTGGTCCACCAGCAGCACATCCAGCCTTGTTTTCCCGCTCATACGTTTACCGCCTCCCGTACCGCCCCGGCAACGGCGGCGGCATCCAGGCCAAACCGTGCCTCCAGCTGAGGAACGCTGCCCTCCGGGGCAAAGGTTCCGCCCAGATTTTTTAAAATCAGCTTTCGCGGGGCCTTTCCTTCTTTCGCCAGAATGGCGGCAACCCGCTGGCCCACGCAGCCCGCGCCGAAGCAGTCCTCCAGCACCAACAGTATGTCCGTTTTTTCAAAACAGCCGGCCACCTGGTCCAGCGGGGCAATCTGATTCAGTTTCCATACCTCCGCCTGAATTCCCTCCCGCTCCAGCAGTTCCGCCGCCGCCAGCACCTCGTTGATCAATATGCCATAGGACAGCAGCGTAACGTCCCCCCCGGCCCGGAGACGGACCAGCGGCCGGTCCGACGTGTCGTCCCGAAACGCACCCTCTCCGCCTCTGGGGTAACGGACCGCCGCCGGGCCGTCCAGCGTGAAAAGGGCCCTGCGCAGCATCTGCCGCAGTTCTGAAAAGTTGGAGGGGCAAAGCACGGTAAAGCCCGGCAGCTCCGAGAGGAACAGCGCGTCAAAGCAGCCGTGGTGGGTCTCTCCGTCGGCCCCCACCAGCCCCGCCCGGTCTACGCCCAGCACCACGTGGAGCCCCTCCAGGGCCACGTCATGGATCAGCATATCATAGCTCCGCTGGAGAAAGGTGGAATACACGGCAAACACCGGCAGCAGGCCCTGGGCCGCCATGCCGGCCGCCATGGAGACGCCGTGCCCCTCGGCAATGCCCACGTCGAAAAAACGGTTCGGAAAAGTCTTCGCAAATCCGGAGAGGCCGGTCCCGTCGGCCATGGCGGCGGTGACGGCGCAGACCCGCCCATCCTCCCGGGCAAAGTCTGTCATGGCCCTGCCGAAGACGGAGGAAAAGCTCTCCTCCCCTGTCTTTTTCAAAAGGCCGGCGGCGGGATCGAAGGGGCCCACGCCGTGATACATGTCCGGATTCCGCTCCGCAAAGGGAACCCCCTTGCCCTTGACCGTGTTCACATGAACCACCACGGGGCGGTTCAGTTCCCTGGCCCAGCCCAGCACATCGCACAACCGGGGCAGATCATGGCCGTCAATGGGCCCCAGATAGGTGAAACCCATGTCCTCGAACAGGGTGCTGCCTGGCCAGAGGGTCTTTTTCAGCGAGGTCTTCACCCGGTGGTTGAACCGGTATAGAGGGTTTCCCATGGGCCGGGACCCGAAAAGGCTCCGATACCACTTTTTGAAATGGTAGTAGACAGGCTTGGAGCGCAGCCGCGCCAGATGCGACGGGATCGCCCCCACATTGGGGTTGATGGACATGCCGTTGTCATTCAAAATCACAATCAGCGGCTCGCCGGAGGCCCCGGCGTTGTTCAGACCCTCATAGGCCAAACCGCCGGTCAGGGCTCCGTCTCCGATCAGGGCCAGAACACTGTAATCCTCCTTCCGTAGCGTCCGCGCGCGGGCCATGCCCAGCGCCACGGAAACGGAGTTGGAGGCGTGTCCGGCGATGAAGGCGTCATGCACGCTCTCCCGGGGCTTTGGGAAGCCGGAGAGTCCATCCAGCTGGCGGAGGGTTGAAAATCTCTCCCACCGGCCTGTCAGCATTTTGTGAATGTAGCACTGGTGTCCCACATCGAAGACCAGACGGTCCCGCTCCGTGTCAAAGACCCGGTGAATCGCCACCGTCAGCTCCACCGTCCCCAAATTGGAGGCCAGGTGTCCCCCGGTCTCCGAGACGCTTTGTACAAGAAACTCCCTCAGCTCCTGACAGAGCTGGGGGAGCTGTCCAGCTGGCAGCGCTCTGACGTCGGCTGGAGAATGGATGGATTCCAGCAGCATAGGGCCTCCTTTTCAAGCCTCATCGGTGGAAGAGATACAAAAACCGGCCGGACCAGTAAACCACCTGCGTGCTTTTCTTAATGGCAACCGTCTTGCCCAGGGCTTTTCCGCCGATGGTCAGGCCGGAGACCAGGGCGGTAACCGTCACGGAAATCAGCACCGTCCGCAGATTCAGCGCCTGCTGAAGCTGGGTGACAATCACCGCGCCGGTGGCGCCGCTGACAATGCCGCAGATATCTCCCACCACATCGTTGCAGACGCTGGAGACCCGTCCGGCATTCCGCAGCAGCATCAACGACTGCTTCGCCCCCTTCTCCTTATGCGCGGCCATGGCGTGAAAGGGCTTTGGATCCGCCGCCGTCACCGCCACGCCGACAATGTCGAAGAGAATGCCCAAGCTGATGAACAGCACCAACATCAAAAGAGCGGCGGTCACGCCCGCGCCCTCCAGCATCGACTCCGACGCAAGACTCAGCACGGCGGAGAGGACCACCGCCATCAGAAAGACCGTAAGGGCCCAACGATAAGGGGAAGAGGCCTTCGCCTTTCCCTTCTTTGTTTTTTTCAAAAAAACCTCCACGAGGAGCGCCCCTGGGGCTCTCCTCTGCCATGTGTTTCCTCGCTAAGCCGGCGGCGGCAAAAAAAGTAAATCTTACGGCTTAGGTACGGGTTGGATTTCCCCGGAGCACACCCCTCGTTGCCGATAGAGGCGGTTTCCCTTTCAGCCCTCCGGCGCGGCGTTGCCTGTCCGCGCTACCCGATTGCCACTTAGTCCGCACTGCAATCCTTTTTCTGCCCCGTCAGGACAGCCTAGGTGATTTCCACCACAGTCCGTCCGTTTCTTTAGCCTCTTTTGCAAAACGGGTTTCAAAGGGCGATCAGGAAACCGCCCTGGCCGGGGCCGTTTCCTGTAGTTCCCTGATCCACCCGCCTCACGCAAGGCAGGCTACAGCTGCACACAGCGTTACGGCCCAGCAGGACCGATGCACCGCATTGCAGGTTCACAATCTGTTTCGTACGCGGGCCGGAATTACCACAATGGGAGTACGTCCGCGCACAAGAACAGGTCTCCACGAAAACAGGGTCGGATAAACCATGCCATTGGAAAACGCCCTGAGTCCGCAAGCGCGCCGCGCGCGCTTCCCCCCAGCACCCACCCAAAACTGGGCGTATCAAGCAGGCACCACGGGTTTCATCGATGTGCCCTTTAGAGGATTTTTAGGCCCTCCTTAGGAAACGGCAGATCTGACTAGAATACTGCGCCGCCGCTTAGCGGAAAATAGTATAGCACATTTCTTATAAATATGCAAGATATACCGGATATGAATTTTTCTGCCGCTCACTCCCGCAGAGCCGCCAGCTCCGCCGCCGTCAGATACCGCCACTTTCCCGGGGGCAGCGCTCCCAATTCCAGCGTGTGCTCCCGCACCCGGCGAAGACGGGTCACCGTCAGGCCGCAGGCGGCGCACATCCGGCGCACCTGGCGGTTTTTCCCCTCGTGAATGGTAACGGCCAGCTTCGCGGCGTTCTCCCCCTGCCGGAGGATTTCCACCTGCGCGGGGCGAATCGGTTCCCCCTCCAGGTCCCGCACGCTGGCCAGGCGTTCCGCCGCCCCCTCCGCCGGTCCCCGGACCCAGACGTGGTAGGTCTTTTCCGCCTCGTGGCTGGGATGGGTCAGACGCTGGGCAAGCGCGCCGTCGTTAGTCATGAGCAGCAGGCCCTCGGAGTCCAGATCCAGACGGCCGACAGGATACACCCGGACGCCGCAGCTTTGCACCAGGTCCGCCACCGTCTTTCTTCCCTTCTCGTCGGAAAGGGTGGTGACATATCCCCGGGGCTTGTTCAAGAGCAGGCAGACCGTTTCCGCCCTGGCCGCCAAGGGTTTTCCATCCAACCGGACATCGTCCCGGTCCGGGTCGGCCTTGGCCCCCAAAACGGCAATCTCGCCGTTCACGGTCACGCGTCCCGCCGTTATGTATCCCTCCGCCGCCCGCCGGGAACAGCCGGCGGAGGCGGAGAGGAGCTTTTGCAGTCGTTCTTCCATACATTCACCTGTAATTTCGCAGCGCGGCCATAGCGGACTCCGCCCCCGGCAAAACCGTTTCACCGCAAAGAAGGCCAATCCGGCCAACCTCTTTGCCGTTCAGGGTGAACACCGCTTCCCCCACCGAAGTTCCTGCCCGCAGGGGGGCGGCAAGCTCCCGGTCCAGCCGGATGTCCGTCTTCAGCGCCTCTCCCTGGGCCAGGGGCCAGGCAAAGCTGTCCGCCGCGATCAGGGGGACCCGGGTTCGGATTCCGCCCTTTACCGCCGCCTGAGCCAGCTCATGCCCAAGCTGTGCCGCCCGGCGGGCGGGATAGGCGGCGAAGCCGTACTCATAGAGACTCTGGTGGTCCGCCCAATCGTTGCCGTCCTGCAGCGTCACCGCCACCAGACGCTGGCCGTTCCGCTCCGCGCAGCTGACCAGGGTCCGGCCCGCCGCCCTGGTATAGCCGGTCTTCAGCCCCACGCATCCGTCCATCAGGCTCAGCAGCTTATTGTGGTTGGTCATGGTCCGCCCGCCGATGCTCACGGTCCGGGTGGAGGCAATGCGGACCAGGGTCTCGTTTCTCATCGCCGCGCAGGCCAGCAGCGCCATATCCCTGGCGGTGGAGTAGTGGTTCTCGTCGTCCAGGCCGTTGGGGTTGGCAAAGGAGGTATCCTCCATTCCAAGGGCCAGGGCCGTCTCGTTCATCCGCTCCACAAAGCGCCCCACGCTTCCGGCCACATGCTCCGCCACGGCTACGGCGGCGTCGTTTCCGGAACAGAGAAGCAGGCCGTAGAGCAGCGTCTCCAGGGTCAGCTCCTCCCCCTCCTTGAGGTACATGGAGGAGCCCTCCGTATAGGCGGCCTCCCGGCTCACCTTCACAGTATCCGACAAGGTCCCGTCCCGGATCGCCACCAGCGCCGTCATGATCTTCGTGGTGCTGGCAATCAGCATCCGGGCCCCGGCGTTCCGCTCATACAGCACCCGGCCGCTGTCCATATCCATCAAAATGGCGGAAGAGGCGGAGGTATCCACCGCCTTGGCCCGGCCGGTCAGCAAACAGGCCAGCGCCAGCAAAAGCGCGCCGGCCCGCCGGAATCGTTTCGACAAACATCATCACTCCGATTCGTCAAGAGTGAAGATAGTATACCCCAATCAGAGGGTTTCCTTCTCCTTTTCCGCCTGTTTCTTATCAAAATATTTTTCCGCCTTGTCCATCAGGTCCGGCACCATCTCCACAATGCGGTCCATGGTGGACGCCGGAGGCGCCGCCACCGGCAGCACCCGGGTCACACCGTCCTTGATAATCAGGAACGCCACTGGGTCGATCTTCACCCCCGCACCGCCGCCGCCGCCGAAGCCTTTGGGCTGTACCTTGCCATAGTCCCCGCCGCCGCTTCCGAAGGCAAAATTGACCCGGGAAATGGGAATCAAGGTCACGCCGTCCGGCGTGGTGATGGGCTGGCCCACAATCGCGTTGGTGTCCACCAGCTCGTGAATCTTATCTATGGTGGAGCGCATCAGTTCGCTGACCGGCTGCTTCTTGTCCATCGTGCTATCCATCTTATACATCCTTTCTCACGTTGATCGGTGCGGTATGTCAATCTCTGGGGCGTCTCACGCGGCAGGAGGGGTCTCCGGCTGGCTGGGCGGGACTTCGCGGCGGTTTTCCTGCTCCGGCTCCGGCGGGCGGGTCTTGCACCGTTTCCTCCAGCGGAGGAACCACCGCAGAGCTGGAAGGGCCAATCCAAAGCCGACGGCCAGCAGGGTTCCTATGCGGAAGGTAACTCCGGCCTCCCCCGCCGCCGCCGTGTCCGCCGTCTCGAAGTCCACGCCGGTATGAATATATGGGTCCCGGATATCCAGGAATTTCTCGGCTGCCGGCATCCCCGTCCAGACGGCGGCCTGGAGCTTGCCGTACAGCCCGGCGGCGGCGGCCGGGTCCTCCTGTCCACCCAGGACGACGGAAAGCCGCAGAGGCTTGATCCGTATTCCCCGGCGGGTGCGGGACAGAGCCCGCTTCAGCGGCGGAAGCATGGTATGCAGCGCGTCGCCGGCATCCTCCATGGCAAAGGAGAGGCCGCCCTTTTTCTTCTCCGCCGGTTCCTTTCGGGGCTTTCGTTTCTCCGGGGGCCTCTCCGCCTTCTTGGGCTTGGCGGGCAGAATATGTATCCGCAAAAGGCCAATTCGCGCGTCCAGACGAAGGGTCTCCCCGTCATAGGCCGCCCAGACGCCCACCCGCGTCGCGCACAGCAAAACGGCCAGAAAAGCCAGCGCAAGCAGTATCCAAAGCCACAGCACAGGCGCTCCCCCTCTCTCTTACTCCGTCTCTTCCTCCTTGGAATCCATAATCTCTCCGTTTTCCCCCAGCCGCATCTGGCCGCCGGTCTCCGGCTCCAGGGGGACCTCCGTTTCCAAGGGGTCCTCCGCCTCCGAGGGCTCCGCCAGCTCCGGCAAATCCTCCAGACTGTTCAAGTGGAAGGCCCGGAGAAACTGCTTGGTGGTCCGGTACAGGCGGGGCCGCCCCGGCACCTGGAGACGGCCGCACTCCTCAATCAGGTCCCGGTTTAACAGCAGACTCATGGTGTAGGAGCTGTCCACCCCCCGAATCTGGTCCACATACGCCCTCGTTGTGGGCTGGTAATAGGCAATGATGGTCAGCGCCTCCAAAGCGGGCTGGCTCAGCTTGGCGGGCTTCCGTACCTCCAGCGCCCGGTGCACCGCGTCCCCGAACTCTGGGGCGGAGCAGAGCTGCCAGCTGTCCTCCATCTGAACCAGCCGGATGCCCCGCCGTTCAAAGGCGTAGTGGTCCCCCAGGTCCTTCAGCGCCCGCTCCACAGCGGGACGGGCCAGCTGCAGTGCGGCGCAGAGGCGCTTGAGCTGCACAGCCTCCCCGGAGGCAAACAGAATCGCCTCCACGGCGGACTCGATTTCCTTTCTCTCCATTGGGTTCTCCTTAGTTTGACGTTTCCTCCGCCCCGACGGCAAGACTCTCCGGCGGTTCTCCGATCTGGCGGACGGTACACTCTGACTCCGAACCCGCCAGCTGCAAAACGTGGGAGCGGCACAGCTCCAGCACCGCCAGGAAGGTGGCCACCACCTCGCTGCGGCTCCGGCTGCCCCGGAACAGCTGGAGGAAACGGGTCACGCCCCCCTCTTTCAGCCGCCGCAGAATGTCCAGCGCCTTCTTCTCCACGGGATAGGGCTCGTGCCGGGCGATGTCCTGGAAAGCCGCCCTGGGGGGCGGGAGTCTCCGCTCGGCCCGGCTCTGGAGCTCCGCCATGGCCCAAAGCAGGTCCTGGGGGCAGTGGTCGTAGTGAATCTCCCCCGGCTCCAGCGGCTCCGGCCCCCGGACGCAGATGCTCCGCCCAAATTCCCCCAGGGAAGCCAACTGCTCTCCCATGGCCTTGACATAAGCGTAGTTCTCCCCCCGGCGGCGCTCCTCCAGGGACTGGATCAGGGCCTCCATCTCGCTCTTGGCCTCCTCGTCCTCTATGGAGAGAAGCATCCGGGTCTTGAGGTAAACCAGGTGAGAGGCCATGGCCGCAAACTCGCTGGCAATTTCCAAATCCAGCTGCTGGCGGCGGTCCAGCCAGCTCAGATATTGGTCGCAGATCATGGAAATGGAAATGTCCTGAATCTCCATCTTGTTCTTCCCAAGCAGGAAGAGAATCAGATCCAGGGGCCCCTCGAAATCCTGGAGCTCTTCCGCCCGGGAGTGGACCACCTTTTCCAGTTTGAATACGGGACTATCCAAAAAGTCCCCTCCTTTTATCGAACGCTGCCGGATTCCTCAGACACACAGCTCCAAGAAAAACCAGTAAATCCCCCGGACGGCTTCATTGAGCAAATTCCCAACAACGCCGAAGCAGCTCAGAGCCAGCAGCAAAAACATGCCGTACCGCTCGTAGCGCATCAGTCCAAAGTAAGTCCGCTCCGGCAAAAAGGCTCCCAGCACCTTGGCCCCGTCCAGGGGCGGAATGGGCAGCAGATTGAAAAGGCCCAGGCCGATCGACAGCGGGGCCAGGTGCAGCTGAAGGCAAACATACAGCTTATAGGCCAAACAGGCATCGGACGTGATGAAGCCGGCCAGCACCCTGCTGCAAAAGAGCATCGCCAGAAACGCCAGTACAAAATTGGAAACCGGCCCCGCCAGGGCGGTGAGGGCCATGCCCTGCTTGGGCTTTTTAAAATACCGGGGATCCACCGGCACGGGCTTGGCCCAGCCGAAACCCACGGCCAGCATCATGGCGAGGCCCAGCCAGTCGATATGCCGCAGGGGATTCAGGCTCAGTCGGCGGCGCTCCTGGGCGGTGGGGTCCCCCAGGGCATAGGCCGCCAGACCATGACAGGTCTCGTGGACCGTCAGGCAGAGGAGGACGGCGAGAACCCGCATCATCGTGACTTCCAGCCAATTCCAGTCAATGGAGCGGATGAGACCGCCGAAATCCATGGTCCTCCCCCTTTCGTAGTTGCACCATTATAGCAGTTCCTGGGGGGAAATACAAGGGAAACCGTGAAAAAGGCCCGCGCTTGGCGGGCCTTTCGTCAGATATTTTTCTTGATGGTGTTGATGGCCCCCTTCTCCAGCCGGGAAACCTGGGCCTGGGAAATGCCCACCTCGGCGGAGACCTCCATCTGGGTCTTGCCTTCATAGAACCGCAGAGACAGGATGCGCCGCTCCCGGTCGTCCAGGCGCTTCAGGGCGTCTTTCAGGGCAATGCGGTCCGTCCAATGCTCGTCGGTGTTCTGCGTATCCCGCACCTGGTCCATGACGCAGAGGGCATCCCCGCTGTCAGAGTACACCGGCTCGTAGAGAGACACCGGGTCCACGATGGCGTCCATGGCGAAGACCACGTCCTCCCGGGGGATATCCAGCTCTTTGGCAATCTGCTCCACCGTGGGCTCCCGCTGGGTCTCGGAGATCAGGCGCTCCCGAACCTGGAGAACCCGGTAGGCCGTGTCCCGCATGCTTCGGGAAACCCGGATGGCGCTGTTGTCCCGGAGGTAGCGGCGAATTTCGCCGATTATCATGGGCACGCCGTAAGTGGAAAATTTCACCGGCTGGTTGATGTCGAAGTTGTCGATGGCTTTGATGAGGCCCACGCAGCCCACCTGGAACAAGTCGTCCACATTCTCTCCCCGGCTGGAAAAGCGCTGAATCACCGACAGCACCAGCCGCAGATTCCCTTCAATCAGCTGGCGGCGGGCCTCCTGATCCCCTTCCTTCGTCCGGCGGAGAAGCGCCATGGTCTCCTCGTTCTTCAAAACCTTCAGTTTGGCGGTATTGACCCCCGCGATCTCGACTTTTCCCTGCATGAAAGCCGCCCCCCTTGTGTGTATACTGGCCGTGCGGCGGCGGGGTTCTCCCCCCTCAGCGCCGCAAAGTCAGTATCTCCAGAGGCGTTTTTTCCTATACTGGGACCTTTTGTCAGAATAGGACGGCCCGGCCGCCGCATAGGCTTCCTTGAAAGGAGTGACAGCGATGCAGTTCCGGTTTCGGGATCTCCGGCGGAAGGAGGTCATCAACATCAACGACGGCTGCCGCCTTGGGCTGGTGGCAGACGTAGACCTGCGGGCTCCGGAGGGGCAGGTAATCGCCATTGTGGTCTACGGTCCCGCCCGGTTCTTCGGGCTCTTCGGGCGCGGGGAGGAATTCTACATCCCCTGGGACTGTATCCAGCGGATCGGGGACGACATCATTCTTATCGACAAGCCCTTCCAAAGGCGGGACCCCCATCTGGAGCGGAAACACCGGCGGTGACGGGACCGCCCTCCGCCAGCGCCTCCCGCAGAAGCTCCAGAAACAGCTCCATGGCCGGAGTAATCCACCGCCCTTTTCTCCACGCGCACAGGGCCGGGGCGGGAACGCCGGAGATGGGGGCCCGCAGCTCCTTCAGCCGCCCTGTCTCCAGTTCCTCCCGCGCGACAAAGCGGGGCAGATAGGTAAAGCCCAGGTTGCTCATGACACAGCGCTTGATGGTCTCAATACTCCACAGCTCCAGCGTTACGTCCAGCTCAATCTCCCGCTGGCGCAGATACTCCTCCAGCCAGCGGCGAAAAATGCTGTCCGGCTCATCCGTAACGAGAGACACCGCCTTGCGCTGTCCCGGCGTGGTGAAATCCGGCTCGGAAAAATCCGGGGAGGCCAGAAGCACGATGTCATAGCTTCCCAGAGACTCCACCTCCAGGGCCTCCCGGTTCCAGTCCATGTCATATCCCACGCCCAGGTCACAGGCTCCGGTCCGCACATTGGCGGCAATCCGCATGCAGTTGCAGCTCCGGATTACCAGCCGGACCTGTGGCGCCCGCTCCCGAAAGGCCCGAATCACCGGCTGCATCCGGTAGCACAGCAGCGTCTCCGCCATGTCCACCCGAAGCGTCCCGGAGGGGACGCTGCTTTTTCGCCCGCACTCCATCAGCTGGTCCGCCGCCTCCAGCAGCTCCCTGGCCCGGGGCAATATCCGCTCTCCCGCCTCGGTCAGCACCATCCGCCGCCCCACCCGCTCAAAGAGGGGCACTCCCATCTCTCCCTCCAGCTGCTGAATCTGCACGGTAATGGTGGACTGGGTATAGCCCAGCCGCTCCGCCGCCCGCTGGTAGCTCCCTTGGTCCACCACGGTTTGAAACGTCCGCAAATTTCTCAGCTCCATCTGTCCGCCCTCTTTCATTAATTTTTTTCATAGTTTACTTGAAAATCTTTCGCTTTTCAAATCAATATTTTTTTGCTATGATGGGCTCATCACATTAAAGGACGGTGCCTGTCATGCCCATGTCTCTGCTTCCCTCTTTCCTGCTCTACTGTTACGTGGGCGCCATCACGCCGGGGCCCGCCAACCTTTGCAGCCTCTCCACCGCCCTGCGGTACGGAAAAGGGCCGGCCCTGCGGCAGTGGC
>Ga0073908_1002530_pt1 | contig 21732 bp, 16 predicted proteins | sample MucameincwithD2O_FD_65484 | JGI IMG/M metagenome (GOLD analysis project Ga0073908, IMG submission 65484) | Mouse cecum microbial communities from Vienna, Austria - Mucus amended microcosms incubated with D2O | ecosystem: Host-associated > Mammals > Digestive system > Large intestine > Cecum...
AACCCACTCCTGCAAGTTGATTGCGAGGGACCTACCCTCATCTCCTACATAGTTGCGAAGCATTTAGCACATGCTTCTCGTGGCACAATCTCACACCACCGTACGTGCCGTTCGGCATACAGCGATTCCTATTCGGGGCACCCATTTGAGATAGCAGTCCATTAGGAACACATATCCAGTCCTACGCAACCTATCATTAGACATTGCGGAGGTTACAAGTCGGCTTTTTCCCACACACTAATAACCATACCGGGCATACACAAAGAATCCCCTTACCGGAAAACCGACAAGGGGATTTTTATAATCCATCAGCGCTTTACAGCCACTGTATTTATCTTATTTCTTAAAGAAGTTCTGAACATCTTCATTACGGACCATCTGTTCATCAAAGATGTAAGCACCAGTCTTAGGAGACTTCACCATTTTGATAACCTTTGTATAAGAACGTCCTTCTTTACTTCCTTCGTGCAAGGTTGCTACCGCTTTCTTTGCCATAAGTTATAGATTTATTATTTGATTTCTTTATGTACTGTTACTCTCTTCAGAATCGGGTTATATTTCTTCAACTCCAATCTCTCTGTGGTATTCTTTCTGTTCTTCGTCGTAATATAACGAGAAGTACCCGGCATACCGCTATCTTTGTGTTCTGTGCATTCCAGAATCACCTGTACTCTGTTACCTTTTGCTTTCTTTGCCATAATCAGTATTCTCCTCTACTTTAGCCAATAACTTTAATGCTTTTCCAATCACAATAACCTTTAGCTACCGCATCTTTCAAAGCAGCGTCCAGTCCTTTCTTATTAATAACGCGCAAACCATTAGCGCAAATGCTAAGGCTGATCCAGCAATCCTGCTCTACATAGTAGAACTTCTTGTTAAACAAGTTCAAATCAAAGGTTCTCTTCGTTCTTCTCTTTGAGTGTGAAACATTGTTGCCAATCATGGCCTTCTTTCCGGTAATTTGACAAATCTTTGACATTTCTATCTTAATTTTATAGTTTTCTTTTTTGCCTATTTCAAACAGAGCGCAAAGTAAGCACTTTTATCGTTACCAAACAAGTTTTTCCTAAAATAATTCACTGTATAATAGTATTTTTTCCTCATTTCAATCTCTCATAAAGCAACATAAGGGCATTTTGAATTGCTTTTTTCACATTTCCCTTTCTTCCCTCGTCTCCCTCCTGCTTCATGGTAACGATTTCATTTTTATAGGCAGCAGCTATCCACACTGTGCCCACCGGCTTTTCCGGAGTTCCGCCTCCAGGACCTGCAATGCCGGAAGTAGCCACTGCACAATCTGTTTTCAGCGTTTTCATCGCACCTTTCACCATTTCTGTAACAGTTTCGCGGCTTACCGCTCCATATTTTTCCAATGTTTCGGCAGACACATGCAACAAAGACATCTTTATTTCATTGGAATACGCCACTATACCACCATTAAAGTATTCCGAACTGCCAGGAATAGAAGTTATCAAAACAGCAATTCCCCCGCCCGTACAACTTTCTGCGGTAGAAAGGAACAATTTCTTTTCTTTCAGCAGCTCTCCAACCTTTTCTTCCAACTTCATACCTTATATATTATTATATACTTATCCTAAAGTAACACGCGAATAAGCAGGTGCCTCCATTGGACAAAAATCTTTGTCCAGATATTTAAAGTATCCTGTAATGGCAATCATGGCGGCATTATCTGTCGTATAGCTGAACTTCGGAATAAATATCTTCCAGCCATATTTCCCTGCATGCTCACGAAATGCATTACGTAATCCATTATTAGCGGAGACGCCTCCTGCCACAGCCACTTCCTTTATCTTATATTGCTTGGCGGCTTTACGCAACTTGTCCATCAAGATATCCACAACAGTAGCCTCTAACGAAGCTGCCAAATCCGTCTTATGATGCTCGATAAAATCGGGATTTTCCTTCATCCAGTCACGCAAAGAGTAGAGAAATGAAGTCTTCAATCCACTGAAACTATAATCCAGCCCCGGAATATGCGGCTTGCTGAACGAGAAGGCTTTAGGATTACCCTGACGGGCCAGCTTATCAATAATAGGACCACCCGGATACCCCAATCCCATTACCTTCGAGCATTTGTCAATTGCCTCGCCTGCAGCGTCATCAATCGTCTGCCCCAGAATCTCCATATCATTATAAGCCTTCACTAAAATAATTTGCGAATTACCACCGGAAACCAGCAAGCAAAGGAAAGGAAACTCCGGCTGCACATTATCTTCACCTTCTACTTTAATAAAATGAGCTAACACATGTCCATTCAAATGATTAACATCAATCATAGGAATACCTAATGAACGGGCGAACCCTTTGGCAAAAGATACCCCCACCAACAAAGACCCCATCAATCCCGGTCCACGAGTAAAGGCCACAGCATTCAATGCCTCTTTGGTTACTCCGGCGCGTTTCAATGCCTCATGCACTACCGGAACTATATTTTGTTGGTGCGCACGGGAAGCCAGTTCAGGCACTACCCCACCATATGCTTCATGCACAGCTTGGCTGGCCACCACATTCGAAAGCAGATAGCCATCTTTGATGACAGCTGCAGAAGTGTCATCACAAGAAGATTCTATTCCCAAGATTATTGTACTCATAATGTTTATTTACGTTTAAACGCTGCAAAAGTAGTGATAAAAGTACGATTCATAACGTATTATTTCATATTTTTGTGGCGAGATTATAAAAATTAACCGCCTATCAGAAAGCTAAAAAAAACAGTACGCTGGGTACTCGGTATTGTATTGGGCCTGTATATCGGTACCATCATGTTGCTGAACATTCCATATGTTCAGCGGCAAATGTCTGTATTTGTTGCCAATGAACTGGCTTCCATGCTGGACAGCAAGATTTCCATTGGGCGAATAAACATAGGATTGCTGAACCGCATCATCATCGACGACCTGCTCCTGAATGACCTGTCCGGTAAAGAAATACTGAAGGTGACCCGTCTTTCTGCCAAATTCGATATTCTCCCCCTATTCAGCGGCAAAATATCCATCAGTAATATACAATTGTTTGGATTTAACATCAATCTGAGCAAGCAGACTCCCAAGGATAAACCTAATTTTCAGTTTGTACTTGACGCATTCGCATCCAAAGATACGGTTCAAAAGAAAACCAATCTGAATCTCCGTATCAATTCCTTACTGATACGTCGCGGAAAGGTTTCGTATGATGTTCTGTCTGAAAAAGAGACTCCGGGAAAGTTCAATCCACAGCATCTCCGCTTGCGCAACATTATTGCAAACATCTCCCTAAAAGCATTGCAAAATGATTCTATTAATGCCGCCATCAAGCGTCTGAGTATCGAAGAGGAGCACTCCGGATTTGAATTGAAGAAACTAAGCCTAAAGGTTATCGGCAACAACCAACGGATGAAAATCGAAAATTTTGCCATTGACCTCCCCAACACCTCTTTGGCAATGGATACTATACACATGGATTATGACAACCTGGGGGCTTTTAACAATCTTGCCCAAGATGTACGTTTCTCATTCCATTTGCTACCCTCTCAAATTGCCTTGCAGGATTTATCGGCTTTTGTTCCGGCTTTTAGTTCCTTCAAGGAGAAATTGCAAGTAGAGGTACAGACGGACGGTACCATCAATCAACTGAATTGTCCACACCTTTCCGTCTCTGTCAGAAATCATTTTTATCTGAGGGGAGACGTATCTCTGCAAGACCTTTCTCATCCGGAAAGTGCTTATATATTCGGCAATTTGTCCAATTTGTACGTAGATCCGGAAGGAATGGCCTTCCTTGTTCGGAATTTCAGCAAGAACTATAATGGAGTACCTCCAGTCCTGCAACACTTGGGAACGGTTTCCTTCCGTGGAGAAGTCTCGGGCTACTTCACAGACCTCGTAACTTACGGACAAGTACGCACCGACATCGGAACCATCCAAACTGACGTAAAACTAAGTTCTAACAAAGATAAAGGTTATTTTGCCTATTCCGGTGCAATAAAAACAAAGGAATTCGAACTTGGCAGGATGTTGGGTAACAATAAACTCGGCAAAGTAACCTTTAACCTGGATGTCAACAGTAATCATTACGAAAACCAATACCCGTCTGTCATATTGAAGGGATTGGTTACCTCCATTGATTACAGCGACTACACTTACGAGAACATCACCTTGGATGGAGAATACAAGCAGGGAGGTTTCACAGGAAAAGTCGCCTTGGATGACACCAATGGTACTGTTATTTTGAACGGTACTATCAATACCGCCAGTCGGATACCTACTTTCAATTTTCAGGCAAACATCGACAAATTTCGTCCTCATGCCCTACATCTGACACCCAACTATGAAGATGCGGAAATATCAGTCAAGGTCAAAGCTGACTTCACCGGTGGTTCCATTGACGAGATGAACGGTGAAATCAACGTTGACAGCTTACTGTTCGCAGCTCCGGAAGCACAATACTTTCTGGACAATCTGAAGATATCTGCCATAAGGAAAAGCAAAGACCGGAAACAGCTGACCATCCAATCCAATTTTCTCCAAGGTAGCATAGAAGGAGACTATTCTTATCGTACCTTGCCTGCCAGTGTACTGAATATCATACAGCGTTATATCCCCGCCCTGATTCTGCCAGACAAGAAACCCATAGAAACTGAGAATAATTTCCATTTCGACATGCACATTTACAATACGGAACTACTCTCCACCGTCTTTCAGATTCCGATAAAAGTATATACCCATTCCACTATTAAAGGATACTTCAATGACAAGGCACAGCGGCTCCGCGTAGAAGGCTATTTTCCCCGTCTCCGCTATGAGAACAAATTCATTGAATCAGGAATGTTCCTTTGCGAGAATCCCAGTGACCAATTCCATACGCGCCTACGTTTCAACAACCGCAAATCAAATGGCGCAGTCAATATAGCTTTAGAAGCGCAAGCCCAGAACAACAGCATACAGACCACGCTGAATTGGGGTAACAGTAGCACTGTAACCTACAGCGGGAAACTTGCCGCTGTCGCCCATTTCATCCGTGAACAGAAAGAAGCAAATGAAAGCAAGAGAGACTTAAAAACCGTCATTGATGTTCAGCCCACCAACGTAATACTGAACGATACACTGTGGGATATACATCCTTCTCAGGTGGTATTCAACTCCGGCAAAGTGTACATCAATGATTTTTACTTTAGCCATAAAGACCGGCACTTGCGTATCAATGGTATCGTTTCACCACAACCCGAAGATACTGTACGTCTGGATTTGAAGGAAATTAACATTGGTTATGTATTCGACATTGCAGACCTCGGAGTCAATTTCAAAGGAGAAGCCACCGGTCCGGCTTTCGCTAGCGGAGTACTGGAAAAGCCCGTCATGAGTACCGACTTGTTTATCCGCAACCTCGGGCTGAACGAAGGATTGTTGGGTGATGCCAATATACACGGAGAATGGCACCACGATGTGAAAGGCATCTATCTCGATGCCCATATCCGAGAGAAAGACATTGCCAAAAGCCATGTGTATGGCTATGTCTATCCCCTGAAACCCACCAGCTCATTAGACCTCCAGATTGAAGCGGGCGGCACCAACCTGAAGTTTATACATCATTATATGAGCAGCATCACGCCCGAATTCAACGGACGTGCCACCGGACATGTACATTTCTATGGCAAATTCAAGGCTCTTACCATGGAAGGACGTATATTTGGCGATGCCTCCATGAAGGTAGACGTGCTCAACACCACTTTCTCCGTCAAAGACAGCATCTACATCGAACCCGGCGGATTGACCTTCCGCAACAACCGCATTTTCGACACGCAAGGGCATCAAGGCAGCATGAGTGGCTATCTGCACTATCAGCATTTCAAGAACCTGGAGTACCGTTTCAATTTCAATGTCAACGACATGCTGGTGATGAATACCAAAGAATCACCAGACTACCCCTTCTATGGTACCGTCTATGGTACGGGAAATGCCACTATTGCCGGTAACGCCCAAGATGGCGTGAACATTGACGTTGCAATGACCACCAATCGTAACACCTCCTTTACATATATAAAGGATAATGTTTCTACAGCAGTCAGCAACCAGTTCATCAAGTTTGTGGACAAGACACCACGCCGTGCCATACAAGACTCTGTCCGCCTTTCCGACTACGAGATTGCTCAAAAGGAAATTGAGGAAGAGAAAGAGAACGACACTGATATCCGGCTGAATCTCTTGGTAGACGCCACTCCCGACGCCACCATGAAGATTATTATGGACCCTATGGCCGGCGACTATATCAGTGGACGGGGAACCGGAAGTATCCGTACTGAGTTCTTCAATAAAGGAGATGTAAAGATGTTCGGCAGTTACCGGATAAGCCAGGGAGTCTACAAATTCAGCCTGCAAGAGGTCATCCGGAAGGACTTTATAATCAGAGATGGAAGTACCATTACATTCAACGGCTCGCCACTGGATGCCACTCTGGACATAAAGGCAGGCTATACGGTCAACTCAGCATCCTTAAATGACTTGATGCCCAACGAGGCAACCTCCGGCTACATCAGCCAGACAAATGTAAAAGTGAACTGCATGATGGACCTTACCGGACAATTGACTTCACCTGATGTAAAATTCGACATCGAACTGCCCAACGAACGCGATGAAGTGCAAGCCATTGTCCGAAACTATATTCCTACCGATGAACAAATGAACATGCAGATACTCTATCTGCTGGCTATCGGCAAGTTCTATACCCCGGAAAACTTGGGAGCCACCCAGAATTCGAATATGATGTCCAGTGTTGTTTCATCCACCCTTTCCGGACAGTTGAATAACGCTTTGTCGAACATTCTCGATATCAATAACTGGAACTTCGGTACCAATTTCAGCACCGGAGAAAGAGGCTGGACAGACGTAGAGTTCGAGACCATGCTTTCAGGACAATTATTGAATAACCGACTACTTATCAATGGTAATTTTGGTTATCGTGACAATCCGATGGCAAACACCAATTTTGTGGGAGACTTTGAAGCGGAATGGCTCGTCAACCGTTCCGGAGACATCCGCTTGAAAGCGTACAACGAAACGAACGACCGCTACTATACCCGGACAAATCTGACGACACAAGGTATTGGCATTATCTTCAAAAAAGATTTCAACAAATGGAGTGAGCTCCTTTTCTGGAACAAATGGAAACTCAACCGGTTGAGAAAGGAACAAGAAGTAAAACACAATACTCTATCCACTGATAAAATAAACACAGAACAGCAGATACCCGAGGCACAATCAAAACGGAAAAGGAAGCAAAAGTAAGATTGACGTTTTCACTTGTCCACATTGAAGGTTGTAGAATAAGCAAACAGGCTAGAATACAGCATTTTAACATGACTACACCCTTTGCGCCTGAAGGTGTAGCCATTACTCTACGATGGTATAGGCATTCAAGGCAAAGGGTGTAGCTATAAAAATATATCAGAAAGGCAGTGGGCCGTCTGCCCCCATACCTCCAAACGGGTTGTCTGTCTGTAACGGAAAGTCGCTAGCCGATGGGGGCGGCGGTGTGGCCGTACTTCCAATAGGCGCATTCATACGTGAGCCGAATGTAGCTCCTCCACCCTCTGTCGGAGGTGGGATAACCATATCATCCTCCGGGTTCTGGAAACGGGTGTACTGCCCGATAAATCTCAGACGCACATCCCCTACGGCACCGTTACGATGCTTTGCAATGATGATTTCTGCCATACCACGCAAATCACTGCCATCGGCAGAAGTATAAATCTTGTAATATTCGGGACGATGGATGAAGCACACCATATCAGCATCCTGCTCGATGGCACCAGATTCACGAAGGTCACTCAACTGGGGACGCTTGCCTTCTTCGCCTTCACGGTTTTCCACACCACGGTTCAACTGCGACAGAGCGATGATGGGAATGTTCAGCTCCTTGGCCAGCCCCTTCAATGAACGCGAAATGGTACTAACTTCTTCCTGACGGCTACCAAAAGACATTCCGCTTGCATTCATCAACTGAAGGTAGTCGATGATGATAACCTTCACTCCATGTTCACGTACCAGACGCCGTGCCTTTGTACGGAGTTCGAATACCGACAAAGAAGGCGTATCGTCCACATAGAGCGGAGCATCCAGCAAATCACGCAGTTTGTAATCCAACTGCTGCCATTCATAGTCTGCCAACTGACCGCTCTTGATTTTTTCACTCGGAATCTCGCACACGTTAGATATCAGACGGTTCACCAACTGCACGTTACTCATTTCAAGCGAGAAAAGCGCTACAGGATTGCGGAAATTCACGGCAATGTTTTTCGCCATGGAAAGTACGAATGCCGTTTTACCCATGGCAGGACGGGCTGCAATAATAATGAGGTCGGACTTCTGCCATCCGGAAGTCATCTTGTCAAGTTTGGTATACCCACTTTCCAAACCACTCAAACCATCGGTACGGGCAGCAGCTTTCTGAATCAAATCATAGGCTTCGGCAATAACCGGATTAATCTGCGTGTAATCCTTCTTCATGTTCTGCTGGGAAATCTCGAACAGTTTTCCTTCAGCCTCCTGCATCAAATCATCCACGTCCAGCGTCTCGTCAAAAGCCTTGCTCTGGATATTGCTGGTAAAAGTAATCAGTTCACGTGCCAAAGCTTTCTGTGCAATAATACGTGCATGATATTCGATGTGTGCGGAAGATGCCACCTTACTACTGAGTTGGGTAATATAGAACGGTCCTCCCACTTCTTCCAGTTCTCCCCGCTTGGAAAGCTGCTCCTTCACGGTGAGGATGTCGACCGGCTTCTGATTCACTGCCAAATCGGTAATGGCGGAATATATCAACTGATGTCTATGCTCATAGAATGACTCCGGACGAAGGATTTCACTTACCAGCGAATAAGCGTCCTTCTCAATCATCAAGGCTCCTAAGACAGCTTCTTCCAGCTCCGGTGCTTGCGGCTGAATACGTCCGTAGTCTGTTACGGGCTGTGGTGTCTTTCCTTTCGGAGTGCGAGATGTTCTTCTTTGTTCTGCCACTTTAAAAATTAAAAATTAAAAATTGAAAATTAAATGAACTTCCCTTTTGGAAAGGGGAAGCAAAGATAAGCGAATTTATTTATAGGCGGTAAATAAATCATTGTTAAGTTTCAATCTACTATGAACAGAAATCACTAACTTTGTCTTCGGAAACTGCCTCACAGCTTTCCTTTTTTAATTTTAAATTATTAATTATCAATGCCATGCTGACTTTTCCAAATGCCAAAATAAACCTGGGACTGAATATCACAGAGAAACGTCCGGACGGATACCATAATCTGGAAACCATTTTCTATCCGGTTCCCATAGAAGATGCTTTGGAAATAAATATTTTGAATGAAGGAAACGGAAAGTCTCGTCTGCATCAGGCAGGTCTGGAAATTGAGGGAGAAGCGGAGAGTAACCTGGTAGTGAAAGCCTACAAGTTGCTGGATGACCGGTTCAACCTTCCTCCGGTAGAGATTCATCTCTTCAAGCATATTCCCTCGGGAGCCGGACTGGGTGGCGGCTCGGCTGATGCTGCCTTCATGCTGAAACTTCTGAATAATAAGTTTGAACTCGGACTACCGGATGACACTCTGGAAGAGTATGCCGCCAAGCTGGGTGCCGACTGTGCCTTCTTCATCAGAAACCGTCCGACTTACGCAGAAGGTATCGGAAACATTTTCTCTCCCCTTCCTCTGTCACTGAAAGGATACCAGATATGGTTGGTGAAACCGGACATATTCGTCTCTACGCGGGATGCCTTTGCAAAAATAAAACCGCATCATCCGGAAATGTCTCTGAAAGAAATAGCCCGATTACCCGTAGAAGAATGGAACGGACGAATGGTCAATGACTTTGAAGAAAGCGTATTCCCCCAATTCCCGGCTATCGGAGAAATTAAGAAAGAGATGTACCGACAAGGAGCTGTATATGCCTCCATGAGTGGTTCAGGGTCATCTGTTTACGGATTATTCAAAGAGGATGCCGTATTGCCGGAAGTGGATTTCGGGGAAAAAGTTTTTGTATACAAAAGCCAGTTCACTGATATTTAAAAGTATATCAACACAACGTACTGATTCCCGGAAACAAAAGTACATCCAGGTTGTTCTTACAGAAAGTTAAAAACAACCTAGATTGTGAAAGAACTAAGAGATTGATGATTTGTCGATGACATCCATTCACCAACAAATCACCAAATTATTCATCACCAATCATTAATACACCTCTATCTTATCTGCAATACGCTTCGCTTTGTCGCGCAGCGTGTCAAGGTCACTGCCAAGAGGTGCATAACACAGCACTACACCCATACGACGGTTTACGCGGGTAGTAGGCTTGCCGAAAATACGCAGATAAGTATCCTCTTCTTTCGTAACCTCTTCCATACCGCGATAGTTGGGACGTTCTTGGCTAGCTATCGGAGAGAGGATGACTGCACTGGCTCCTATACGCTCCTGCTTGATGCCAGGAATAGGCAGACCGAGCACCGCACGGCAGTGCAATTCAAACTCATTCAGATTCTGCGTTCCGGCCAAGGTTACCATACCTGTATCGTGCGGACGTGGAGAAAGTTCGGAGAAATAGACACCGTTCTCATGGCTGAGAAAGAATTCCACTCCCCACAATCCGGCGCCGGTCAAGGCACGGGTCACCTTCTCTGCCATATCCTGCGCCTCCTTCAGATGGGCAGGGTCAATATGGGCAGGCTGGAAACTTTCACGATAGTCTCCACCTTTCTGTACATGGCCGATAGGTGGACAAAACAAAGTCGGGCCATTCTTCTGCGTTACAGTGAGCAATGTTATCTCACTGTCGAACTTAATGAACTCTTCAATGATAAGTTCTTTGATGTCTCCACGGCTACCGTTACAGCCATACTCCCAGGCATGCTCTAATTCGTCGGCACTTTTTACGAGAGACTGGCCTTTGCCGGAAGAGGACATCAGCGGTTTCACCACACACGGGAAACCAATCTTTTCAGCAGCAGCTTTCAGTTCATCCAAAGATTTGGCATAAAAATATCTAGCAGTTTTCAGTCCCAACTCTTTAGCTGCAAGGTCACGTATAGCCTTACGGTTCATGGTAAAGTTCACGGCGCGGGCACTGGGCACCACTTGAATACCTTCTTTCTCGAAATCATACAGACGTTCCGTACGGATAGCTTCGATTTCCGGAACAATGATATCCGGCTGGTGTTTTCGCACCACACGTTCCAAGGCATCTCCATCGAGCATACTGAATACTTCACATTCATCTGCCACTTGCATGGCAGGCGCTCCGGCATACGAGTCGCAGGCGATAATATACTGGCCTTTGCGTTGGGCGGAAATGACAAACTCTTTGCCCAGTTCACCGGAACCCAACAATAAAATCTTTTTCATCCTATCTATTTATTTACTATTTGACGATTTACAATTTAACACTATACAATCAGACGATTTACTACTTACCATCCGCTGCCCGATTACAGCGCAGCCAATAGTAAATAGTAAATCGTCTAATAGTAAATCCTCTTATTGGTGTTGGTCTCTCAACAAGTCATTCACCGTTTTTACCGGATTGAACGTCGTCAGAGGCACTTCTACAAACACTGTGTTCCAGTCGCTCATGGCTCCGTTCCACAAACCGGGGAGTTCAAGCGCTTTCAAATCCTTTCCGTTCTTGGACTTATAGGAAATGAACCCCGTCGCTTTATCCACATACTTCACAAGATTAAACTTATGCCCTTTATAGTCACGTACGGCGCAAACCAAATCTACCGGATTGAAATGGGTACCCTTTTCAAACATCTCCTTCTTTTCCGGGTCGCCCATATCAATCTGCGAACTTTCCAGAATCTGCAAAGAGATAGTACCGTCATTGTTGTATGCCAAGAACGGCCCCCCACCCGGTTCGCCTACGTTTTTCACCATACCGCAAACACGCATCGGACGGTTCAGCTTCTCTTTCAGATATATAACTAACTCGGCATCTTCCAGATTCTTTGTCTCCGGATTCTTGCAATAGAGTTGTTTCTGTAGGAATTGCAGGATTTCAAGAATTTGTTCGTGCGTATACTTCCCGCTGTCAAGCAACTGCAAATAAGCAAACGCTCTCTGTTGTAAAGCTACCAGTACACCGGCAATCAGTTTCTTATATAACACGGTATCACCTTTCAGTTTGTCGGGTACCACATTGTCTATATTTTTTATAAAAATAATATCCGCATCAAGGTCGTTCAAATTTTCAATCAATGCACCATGACCGCCCGGACGGAACACAAGTTTGCCACTGTCACGGAACGGTTTGTTTTCCATATCGGCAGCAATGGTATCGGTACTTGTTTTCTGCTCTGAGAAAGTAATCTCGTAATCCACCCCATACTTCTTTGCATAAGAGGCAGCCTTTTCGTCTACCAAAGCCTTGAACAAAGCACGGTGTTCAGGCGAAACCGTGAAATGTACATTCACCTTACCATTCTTATTGGCAGCATACAACGCTCCTTCTACCAAATGTTCTTCCAGCGGCGTGCGGCTATTGTCTTCATACTTATGGAACTTCAGCAATCCTTTGGGCAGAGCACCATAGTTCAGTCCGGCTCCTTCGAGCAAGGCAGCAACAACCGCCTTGTAGTTTCCGGCAGCAACCAAAGCCGGTATGCCCTTTCCTGTACCCCTCTGACAGGCGGTATTCAGGTCATCATAAAAAGCAAACTTCTCTATTCTCTCAAAAAAAGTCTTTTCAAAACTTGTCTGGGGAGCATCATAGTTTGCCCCGAGAAATTCAAACAAGTTTTTGAACATACGACTGGCAGCACCCGAAGCAGGCACAAACTTTACCACCACTTTATCGGTTTGTGTATATGCCTCCCACGCGTCCAGATATTTCTTCTGTTCATCCGTATCCGGAGCCAATATACCTTTTTCTACAGAAGCGGCGGCAGACAGCTTCAAGTATGGAAAACCTTTTTCGAAACAAGCCAACTGTTCGGCTATTCGTTCTTCGGAGATGCCTTTATTTTCGAGCAACTCTTTGTCTTGCGGTGTTATCATATATATCTTGTTTTATTAATTCATGCCCAAAAATACAAAAAAAGCAGAACTGCTGTCAAGAAAATGAAGAAAAAACTTACCTTTGAAGCATAAAATACGGACGATTATGGAAACTGATGAATTTTTCACTATCCGAGAGAAAGATTTGCTCTTCTCTCTCTACCGCAAACTGTTGCAACTTTCCGGAGAAACCCTTCGGAAAGGAGACTGTAAAAAACTGAAAACGCATCTTATTAGTACCATACAGAACAACCGCATCCAGCGTGACCTATTCGGTTTGAATCCCGTCATCAAGGATATGCAGACGGCTGTCATCGTGGCCGAAGAAATCGGCATGAGACGTGCTTCCATCCTAGGACTTATGTTGCACGACTCTGTACGCTGCGGCACTTGCACTACACAGGAGGTGAAGCAGATTTATGGTGAAGATGTGGCAGGCATCATCCGCGGATTGATACGCGTGAACGAACTCTATGCCAGAAGTCCTGCTATCGAATCCGAAAATTTCCGCAACCTATTGCTTACCTTTGCCGAAGATATGCGTGTCATCCTCATCATGATTGCCGACCGCGTAAATATCATGCGGCAAATCAAGGACTGCGAAAATGACGAAGCCCGTCGGCAGGTAGCCAATGAGGCGGCATATCTCTATGCTCCCTTAGCTCATAAACTGGGGCTATACAAACTTAAATCGGAACTGGAAGATCTTTCACTGAAATATACCGAAAAAGAAGTTTACTACCACATCAAGGAGAAGCTAAACGAAACTAAGGCATCGCGCGACAAGTACATTGCTGCTTTCATAGCACCGGTACGGAAGAAGCTGGAAGAGGCCGGACTCAAGTTTCACATCAAAGGACGCACCAAGTCCATCCACTCCATCTACCAGAAAATGAAGAAGCAGAAATGCCCCTTCGAAGGTGTATATGACTTGTTTGCCATCCGTGTCATCCTGAATTCCAGCCAAGAAAAAGAAAAAATGGACTGCTGGCAAGCCTACTCCATTGTAACAGATATGTACCAACCCAACCCGAAACGGCTTCGAGACTGGCTGTCTGTACCAAAGAGCAACGGCTACGAATCACTGCACATCACCGTGATGGGGCCCGAAGGCAAATGGGTAGAAGTACAGATACGTACCGAACGCATGGACGACATTGCCGAACGCGGTCTGGCCGCCCACTGGCGATACAAAGGGGTGAAAGGAGAATCGGGACTGGACGAATGGCTGACTTCCGTACGCGAAGCTTTAGAGAATTCGGACAGCAACGGGCTGGAAACCATGGACCAGTTCAAACTGGATTTGTACGAAGATGAAGTCTTTGTATTTACCCCCAAAGGCGATTTGTTCAAACTGGCCAAAGGCTCCACCGTGCTCGATTTTGCGTTCCACATTCACAGCAAACTGGGATGCAAGTGCATCGGTGCCAAAGTAAACGGCAAGAATGTACAGCTGAGGCAAATGCTGCATAGCGGTGACCAAGTGGAGATAATGACATCGAATACGCAGACGCCCAAGCAGGATTGGCTGAACATCGTAACCACCTCCAAGGCCCGTACTAAAATACGCCAGGCATTGAAAGAAATGGTCGCACGCCAGCATGCCTTCGCCAAAGAGACATTGGAACGCAAGTTCAAGAACCGGAAGATAGAGTATGATGAAGGAACCATGATGCGCCTCATCAAGCGCCTCGGCTTCAAGATAGTAACCGACTTCTATCAGGCTATAGCCGATGAAGAGCTGGATGTCAACGAGATTATAGACAAATACCAGGAACAGCAAAAACGGGAAAACGATACGCGCGACGAGATAACCTATCGCAGTGCCGAAGGCTACAACTTGCAGCAGGGAATACCCGAAGAGATAAGTACCAAAGAAGATGTACTCGTCATCGACCAGAATCTGAAAGGGCTGGATTTCAAGCTGGCACGCTGCTGCAACCCCATCTATGGAGATGATGTATTCGGCTTTGTCAGTGTGACGGGAGGCATCAAGATACACCGTTGCGACTGCCCCAATGCCAGCGACTTGCATTCACGTTTCGGCTACCGCATCGTAAAGGCACGCTGGGCCGGAAAGTCACAAGGTACACAGTATCCTATCACCCTGCGTGTAGTAGGACATGATGATATCGGTATCGTGACCAACATCACTTCCATCATTTCCAAAGAAACGGGCATTACTCTGAGAAGCATCGGTATTGACTCGCATGACGGACTGTTCTCCGGAACACTGACCATCAAGGTAAACGATACAGGGCATTTGGAAGCGCTCATCAAAAAACTGAGAACTGTAAAAGGAGTAAAACAAGTCACAAGGAATTAATGTATTAGCACATTGAAAGTATGCAGTACGACTTTAAAAAGCAGTTGCGCAGTTTCGGCTATGCCTGGAAAGGTATCCGGTGCTGCGTAGGAAAAGAGCAGAACCTAAGCTTCCATCTGATTGTTACGGTACTCACAATAATTGCCGGATTCTTATTGGACATTACCCGGACTGATTGGATGATTGTCATCCTCTGTATCGGTGTGGTAATAGCTGCCGAGCTGTTCAATACCGCCATTGAGAAGCTGGTCGACCTGGTTTCTCCGGAACGACATCCCATTGCAGGGCAAGTAAAAGACATAGCCGCCGGAGCAGTACTGGTATGTGCTGCAACGGCGGCCATTATAGGATTGGTTGTATTTATCCCCTATCTCACCCGCTTCTTCTTATAATAAGGATAGGTCAGCAGCACAAAGAAGAATACTGCAAGCATAGCGGCAACAGATGCCACATGATATACCAGTACTCTGTCCATCAGATAGCAAGACACAGTCATACCGGCCAACAGCCCTCCCTCCATAAACAAATGGCAAGTGGTGTTTGCCGTTCCACGCTGGCAGTGGTGTGACAATTTGACAAACATCTTCATGAACGGGACTGTAATGAACACCAATACAGCCAATGCCGCCAATGACCAGTAATCGCCCACAAACATCAGCGGTAGCAATGCTCCCGGTGCAAAAGCAATCAGCAGCATATTGATGGCAGGCACCCATGCACGCGGCAATAAGAAGCGATCCATATTGCACAGCGACACACCTATCGGAGCACGGAAAGCCACATATACCCTCGATGCGAAAAAGATGCCGGCCAATCCGGTAGCTACGGACAAATAGGTCACCATACGGAAACCATACATCTTATACATGCCAATGCCCAAAACAACCCCCACCAGCATACCCAAGCGTGCAACCCATGCATATACCATGTTTCCTGCACTGCGACGCGCGGAAGTCGTTATGTCAATGGCCACCGTAATGCCCGCTGTGGTTGCCAGCCCGAAACATGCCCCCTGCACAGCGGCAAGCAGCAGAAATTTCGTATAACTATCCACAAAGGCATACCCCAGAACAGCCGTCAGCATAATGAATGTGGAGTAAAGGAGCACGTGCTTCCTTTTATATTCATCGACCAGATAAGCATGGAAAGGCCCCACAGCAAACATGGCCATCGCAAAAACCAAGAACATGCTACCCACCTGCCCGGCGGAAACGCCCAGCTGCTCTCCCTTCACAAAAGGAAGCAGAGGAAAAAGCATGTAGACGGATGTATACAACAACAGATTTGCCACACACATCCGCCAAAAGTTGAGAGTCATTAGTTTGTTAGTACTGTTCTTTCTCATTCGGGAAATCTAAATTCTTCACATCGGATACATAACGGCTGATGGCATCCGTCATCACTGTATGCAGGTCGGCATAGCGACGCAGGAAACGGGGACGGAAACCGTTATTCATACCCAGCATATCCTGAACCACCAACACCTGGCCGTCCACATCACCACCGGCACCGATGCCTATAACGGGTATAGTCAGCTCGCTTGCCACGCGGGCAGCCAATGCGGCAGGAATTTTCTCCAATACCAGTCCGAAACATCCGGCTTCTTCCAGCAGATGCGCATCGCGTACCAGCTTCTCGGCTTCGGCATCATCCTTGGCACGAACCGTATATGTTCCATACTTATTGATAGATTGGGGCATCAGTCCGAGATGTCCCATGATAGGAATACCGGCGCTGAGAATACGCTTTACCGTGCCGATGATTTCCTCGCCTCCCTCCAGTTTGAGAGCGTCGGCATGGCTTTCTTTCATTATACGGATAGCGGAAGCCAATCCCTCCAGTTCGTTGCCCTGATAAGAGCCGAAAGGCATGTCGACGATGACCATGGCACGCTTCACACCGCGAACCACGGATTTGCCATGATAAATCATCTGGTCGAGCGTAATGGGAAGCGTGGTAACATTGCCTGCCATTACATTGGAAGCAGAATCTCCCACCAGAATCACGTCTACACCGGCACCATCTACAATCTGCGCCATAGTATAGTCATAAGATGTCAACATTGATATCTTTTCGCCTCTTTGCTTCATTTCAACAAGGCGATGTGTAGTCACTTTACGAGTGTCGTCTGAAATATAACCCATGATGATATTTTTTATTAATCGGGCGCAAAGGTAATCCTTTTTCTGATTACTTGTGCAATTGAGTTAATTTATCGTAAGTGAATCCCTGAAAGTCATCCAGTACATAATGGCACAACGGAGCTATGTCTTCACGGGAATTGGTAGTTGCCAACCCTATAACGGTAGCTCCTGAAGCCATGCCGGCTTTCAGCCCGTTGAAGGAATCCTCGAATACATATGTTGTGTCGGGAGTTGTGCCGAGAACCTCCATACCCAACAGAAAACAATCCGGTGCAGGCTTGGAAGCCGTAAACATCTCGGCCGTAAGGATACGGTCGAAAAGAGCCTTTATTTCGGGATGAACCCGATAGACAGCTGCCATCTTCGCTTCGTTGGAACTGGTCACCACGGCAGTCTTCACCCCATTCCCGTGTAGGTCGGCAATGAAGTCAAGCACTCCGGGAATAAAGTCGAATGACATCTCCTGTTCAAAACGGTTCAACCGTTCGGTAATTTCAGCCTGCTCCTTCACCATGCCAGGGAAAAAGGTATCATATATATAAACCAATGTCTGGCCTTTCACCCTACCTTCAATATCGTCCATACCTAAATATTGCTTTCCCATTTCATGCCAGAAGTGGCTGTACTGCGTTTCCGTGTCTACCACCACACCGTCAAAATCAAAAAGTACGGCGGTTGCTTTTGTTGTGTCCATAAACATTCTTTTACCTAAATCTGTTAATACCAAAACATTATAATGCACAAAGGTGAGAATAATCTGCGAATCGAACAAATAATTCTCACCTTTGTACTTCTTAATTGACTCATATCAAATGAACTACTTGCATCTATTTAGGAAACTTTTTATTCACTCTTTATGCTATTCACCGGGTTCTCATCGGCTATACGCCAAGTGCGCCATACTATGCAAACGGCAATAACCGTTAAGATTAGGATAGCTACTCCCACATGGAGCCCGGCATCCACCGTTATTTTCTCAGCAAAGATTTCCAGCCAGCAATGTCCGAGAACAAAAGCGGCAAAACTTCCGAGAAAAACCGCAGGCAATGCTATCCAGGCAACTTCTCTTGTCAGCAAGCCGATAATGTCACTCGATTTCGCCCCGTTCACCTTGCGGATGGCTATCTCCTTGCTGCGACGGCAGATTTCATCGTTGATATACCCAAACAAGCCCATCAGTGCAATGAAAAAGATAGAAATACTGGTCAGAAACACCGCGTTGCGGAAACGATACACATTTACATATTCCTCATCCAAGGTTTTTTCCAAAGAAACGAACTCCACCTCTTCTGTGGGAAATGCTTCCAGCGCCGTACGATTCAATGTGGCAAGATTCTCTTCAAAAGGTTCCTTCAGCCTTACGTAATGCGCGTAACCTAGCTTTTCTTTCCATCCTACAAGTACGGGCGTCTGCTCCTTGTATGCGCTGTACACCGGATAATCTTCCATTATACCAACCACCGTCAGGCTTTCTCCTTCATGGTTTATGACACGTCCTACAGCACTTCCCTCCCAACCGGCCTGACGTACGAAAGTACGATTGACTATCAGCTCGTGATTCTCCGAGGCGAAATTGGATGAACGCTTTTTAGGGGTAAAGTTACGCCCCTCCACAATATCCACCTGCATCATCGGAAAAAAGTTGGGAGAAACCCAGTCCATACGGGCTGTCACTTCAACACCTTCACCCGTGCGAAAAGTTTCACCACAATAGCCTTGGCAGACAAGCTGGCTGGAACAAGTATAATCTTCCACCATGGGAAGCTCTTTGAAAAAGGACAACCGGTTTTCGTAACTGCCTCCCAGCTTGGCCCAACATATCGCCACGCGCTCCGGATTGTAACCCAACGGACGGTCTACCACCGACTGATACTGCCGGAACACGACCAGCAAAAAGCAAAAGGCAAAAGCAACACCCAGAAACTGGATGAAAAGCAACGGACGCTTCCAAGACGCATTATGCTCCGTATACCGACGGAAGACCTGCGTCACCGGGATGGACGAGAACAAGCATGCCGGCATAATGCCTGCCAACAGAAAAACAAGCAATACCACCAAGAAAGGCATCCACAACGTCTGTATGGCAAATAAAGAAGCAAGCCGGACTGCTGCTATCTCCTCTACGAAATCAGCAAAAAGATACATCAACAGCCCCACCCCGGCAATGGATAACAACACCATCAATGCTGTTTCAGTGAGGAACATGCCGAATACCGTACCGGCGGAAGCCCCGCTACATTTATGCACTCCCATCTCCTTGGCACGATGGGACAAGGAAGAGACGGATATCAGCACATAATTGAAAGCTGACACCAGCAAAATGACGATTGCAAGAAGAGTAGTCGCCAATATCATGGTACGTACCGTAGAGTTTCCAGTATGATAATCTGCCAATGAACGGAAAACAAACGCTTTCTCTCCTCCGGCATCTTGCCCGAAATCAGGCATATATTTTTTCATCAATTCCGGAAGACGCGTTTCTACGACACGCACATCCTGTTCCGGATGATGGAAACGGGCAATTACCGTATAGCTTATGTCAAATCCCCATCCCGCCCTCTGCTCATTCCAGAGTTCGGCCATGGGAACCACCGCATCAAAGGGAAAATCCGTATTCTCCGGTTGGTTCTGAAAAACGCCTCTGACAATGTAGGGAGTCTTGTGATTCAGATAAAGCACCTTGCCTATTACCGTATTCAACGGCGCCCCCTCCCGCAACTTATCTGCCAGCATACGGGAAATGAAAAGAGCGTCCGGGGTTTTCAATTCTTCGGTATTGCCCGTCAAGACCGGGATTCCTAATGTGGAAAACAAATGTGTATCACCAAAAACAGTCAGTCCCGACAAGCGGACATTACCATGATAAAAGTTCCAGTCTTCCATCCGGCGCATCACCGTGGCGTCTTCTACCTGGTCGGGAAAGTTCTCGCGCAAGGCCTCTGCAAAAGGCCCGTATACATACTCCTGCATTCCAGCCGTCGCATGGTTCTTATAAGCCAGATAAAGCTGATTCGACTGCCGGAAAGAGTGATTATAGCTCAACTGGAATGCCACGCAGGCAAAAAGCAAAATACTCATAAACAAACCGAGTGTCAGAGAAATAAGCTTCGTCACATTATTCCCCCGCCCACGCAACAACATCAAAATGCTATAGTAAAGTAGTTTCATTATTCTTTTGACTATTTAGACAGACTCCTATTCACTTTTTATGCTCTTTACCGGATTCTCATTCGCTATCCTCCATGCTTTCAGCACCACAACCGCCACTATCAACACAATGACTATCCTATTATCCACACGGAATAGGCTGTAGTCATACTCCTTCTCGGAAATGCCTGCCTTTATACGCTGCATGCGCAACATCACCACCCGGTCCGGCTGCTTGTAGAGAATGAATCTTCCGGTTTTCTTCTCTTACAATCCTTGTGCAGTGATATTTGCCACGATGCTACCGTCAAACAGATGTATCGTGCGGTGTGCAAAGCTGGCGTCATGCTGAGAGTGGGTTACCATAATAATCGTAGTGCCCTCTTTATTCAGTTCCGTCAACAAATTCATCACTTCGGCTCCGTTCTTGGAATCCAGGTTACCGGTAGGCTCATCGGCAAGTATCAGTTTGGGATTGGTTACGACCGCACGGGCTATCGCCACACGTTGCTGCTGACCGCCGGAAAGCTGTTGCGGGAAGTGCTTGGCGCGATGGCTGATGTTCATCCGCTTCAGAATATCCTCTACCATACGCTTACGTTCACCCGCCCTTACGCCAAGATACGTAAGGGGAAGTTCCACATTCTCGTACACATTCAGTTCGTCTATCAGGTTGAAGCTCTGGAACACGAATCCCAGCTTGCCCTTGCGCACACGGGTACGTTCCTTTTCCTTCAAGTCCGCCACTTCCTGACCGAACAGCTTGTAACTGCCCTCCGTAGGATTGTCCAGCAGTCCGAGGATGTTCAGCAAGGTGGATTTGCCGCAACCGGACGGCCCCATAATGGCTACAAACTCCCCCTCTTTTACATCGAGGCTGACGTGGTTCAATGCTACAGTCTCTACTTCCGAAGTACGGAATACTTTACTGATGTTGTTAATTTCAATCATGATATTCTATGTATTAATATTATTAAGTAGTTATTCATAATTATTTCACCTATGTCGAAATTACATTATCTTTGCTTCGAACAAAACTGCGTGATAAATGAAAATCAAGAAATTGACGCTGAGCGATTCCGAACGTC